>OGTS01000195.1_pt1 | contig 23401 bp, 18 predicted proteins | sample 1574681 | NCBI WGS metagenome assembly OGTS01 (sample SAMN03295829, study PRJEB24534) | human gut metagenome | isolation source: fecal sample 4 from infant 4 | host: Homo sapiens | place: USA: Pittsburgh, PA | collected 2014-07 | reverse complement strand
ATTTAGAATATATTGTGAAAGGAAAATATTATATGAAAATTGGTGTTATTGGAATTGGAGCATTGGGTGGATATTTAAGCACTATGTTGTGCAAAGCTTATAATGAAGTATATATTATTTCAGATGGTGAGAAAATGAAAAATATAATTGAAAATGGAATAACATTAAATAGTGATATACATGGTAACTTTAATGTGAATCCACATATGGTAACAAACAATCCATATAATGTAGGAATAGTTGATGTTATGTTTGTATGTGTGAGAGGGAGTTCATTAAAAAGTGTAGCAAGACTAATTCAACCAATGATTGGAGATTATACAGTAGTTGTTCCATTAGGATGTGGAGTAGATAGTGGAACAAGACTTTTTTCATACTTAAATAAAGGTAAAATACTTGAATCAGTTGCATATATAAGGGCAAGATCTTTAGAAACAGGAGTAATATTTCATAAAAATAGCAATACTCGTTTTATAATTTCAAGTAATAAAAGACGTCCTGTATATGATATTAACTTAGAAATAGTACAGAATATTTTAATTAAATCAGGAATAAATTGTGAAATAAGAGAAGATGTTGAAGCTGAAGCTTGGAATAGATATGTTTTCAATTGTGCTTTTAATATTACTGATTCATATTATGATGTAGGGGTAAAGGGAATACTTGAGGATCGAATGAAGTTTGAAACTTTCTGCAAAATTGCAAAGGAATGTGAGAGTATTGGAAGATCAAAAGGAGTGAATCTTCACAAAAACATTTATAAAGCTACAATTGATTATCTTAAAAAGCTTTCAAAATGGACTATAAGTTCTATGCATAATGATATTATACATGGAAGAAGAATAGAAATAGAACAGTACTGCTATGATCTATGTAGAATGGGGGAAGAAACAGGTATTTCTACACCATATATTAAGATGGCTTGTAATAAATTAAAAGTATTGCAGACTGTATAAGAAAAACACGTTAAATGTAATTTTAAAAATAAAATTTAGTATATTGTTGATGAATTAATAAGTGATACACATTAAAATATTAAAAAATACTTGAAATAGCTGTATATAAATACTTATAATAAATTAAAATAAGGCAAAAAATTTATATAAGAGAGAGTAGCAAGTATGAATATAACTAAAAAGGTAATGATAATCATAATTTCAATAACATTAACTACTGTAGCTTTAAGTATTTGTGCATCTCAGAGCATATTAAAAAATTTATGTTCTGGCGAAGCTACTAGAAGTATTGGAAGAACAGTAAGTGTACTTACGCAGTTTGATTCTATAATGAATGAATTTGAGGATAATTGTGAACAAATTTCTCAATTGATTCAATTATCGTTAAATGACAATGAAACTTCAGATATTAACAAAGCTGATGAACAAAAAAAACAAAAACTCATAGATAGAATATCTAAAAACAAATATTCTAATTTTTATGTAGTGGATGAAAATTATAACATAACATCAAAATTGAAAGAACATTACAATTATAATGATAATGAAATTTATAGAATATTAAATACAGTTGAGAAGAATACAGATAAACACGATTTTAACGGTATAGTATCAACAGATGATTATCAATATATGGTGTGTGTAAAACCAATATTAACATACATATCAGGGGGAAGTTATTTAGTAATCATTGAACCTTTTTCAGGAGATATATATAAAGAATCAGAAAATTTTTCAGGATCAGTTTTTATTAAAAAGATTTCATTAAATGATCTAAAATCCTTCAATAAAATTAAAGTTAATGATAGGATCATCTTTAATAGATATACAGATGATTTAGTGACAAGCTATACAAAGGTTGATTCGTATGGTGGTTCTGATAATGTATATATTTCATTAGAGGAAAAATCAATGGTAGTACAAAATGTGAAAATGAATTTATATAAATTCATAGCCATAATTATAATAATCTTTGTACTTGCTAATTTTATTATTTATTTTTCAATTAAAACTGTGATTGTAGACAGAATGCTCAAAATAAATATAGCTGTAAATAAAATAATTAATACTTTTGATTTAAAAACACGAATTTTAGCTGATAACAGACAGGATGAAATATCTATATTAAGTAGTGATTTAAATTCAATGTTTTCTATTCTTGAGCAATATTCTGAAAAGATGAAGTATATTTCTGGACATGATACTGTAACCAGATTATTGAATAGGAGAAGTCTTGAAGAAATAGGTGAAAATCTAATAAGAGATAATAAAGAGTTTTCATGTGCGTTTATTGATATTGATAATTTCAAAAAGATTAATGATTTTTTTGGGCATAATACTGGTGATGAAGTATTGTGTATAATTGCAGACTATCTTATGGCATATGGCAAGGATAAAATAAGCTGTGGAAGAATTGGAGGAGATGAATTTCTAGTAATTATTGAAGGTGAAGGAAATAAGGAAAAGATAATAGATATGGTAAAATATATGTTTGATAAGTTAAAAGACAATATATATTTTAGAGGAACTAGTTATAATGTTAAAGCAAGCATAGGAATAAGCTATTTTCCAGAACATGGTGAAACCTTTTCGCAGATTTTACAAAATTCTGATATTGCCATGTATAATGTTAAGAATAATGAAAGAAATAATTACTGCATATTTCAACGTGAATTATTTAATTCTTTGGAAGTTGAGTCTAAAATACTTGAAGGTATTAAAAAAGGAGAATTTGAAGCATATTTTCAACCAATAATTGATTTAAAAACTGGAATAATAAATGGAGCTGAAGCTTTAATAAGATGGAATACATGTGAAGGGGTAATATCTCCAAATAAATTCATACCATTAGCTAAATCAAATGGATATATTATAGAAATAGATAAAATGGTAATAGAACAATCATGTAAACTTATTAGAGAATTAATCGATAATGGAATAGAAGATTTTCAAATTTCAATTAATACTTCATTTAAACTTTTAAGTCAGAAGAGATTTTTATCAAATCTTATGGAGGTAATAAGAAGATATAATATAGGAGTAAAAAATATTAAACTTGAAATTACTGAAGATGAAACAATAGAAGATTTAGAATATATGACTGATTTATTACGAAGGATAAGAGAATGTGGAATACAAGTTTCAATTGATGATTTTGGTACAGGTTATTCATCCTTTAATTATATTAAAACACTACCATTAGATGTTTTAAAAATTGACAAAAGTTTATTAAGGGATATGGAGAAAGATGAAAGAACTAAGCATATAATAAAAACAATAATAAACCTTGCACATATATTAAATTTATCGGTTACATGTGAAGGTGTTGAAACCAAGGAACAATTTCAGCTTTTAGAAAAACTTAATTGTGACAACATTCAAGGATACTATTTAAGTAGGCCTTTAAAAATAAATGATTTTAAAGCTTTTATTTCTATGTATGTAAGCAATTAATATATTTATACTGGAATATTAAGTTAAACGCTATACAGATAAGCATTACATAAGCTTATTAGTATAGCGTTTATAATTATTATGATTTACAAGTAAACAGTTTTGTGGAATAATATTAAAATAAGCTAAAAAATCATAAATATAAGTTTACATTTTAAAATTTAATAATATAAACTGATGAACAATGAAGAGTAAAAAATAAGTGAGGGAAAAACAATGAAAATAGGATTTGACCATGAGAAGTATTTAGAAGAACAGTCAAAGTATATTTTAGAGAGAGTAGATAGCTATGATAAATTATACCTTGAATTTGGAGGAAAGCTGTTTAATGATAGACATGCAATGAGAGTACTTCCAGGTTTTGATGAAAATGCAAAGATTAAATTATTACATAAATTAAAGGAAAAAGTTGAAGTTGTTATTTGCGTATACGCAGGTGACATTGAAAGAAACAAAATCAGAGGTGATTTTGGTATTACATATGATATGGATGTATTAAGACTTATAGATGATTTAAGAGCATATGATCTTGAAGTTAACAGTGTTGTAATTACACGATTTGATAATCAGCCAGCAACTACTGTATTTATAAATAAACTTGAAAGAAGAGGAATTAAGGTTTATAAGCATAAATCAACTAAAGGTTATCCAACAGATGTTGATACAATAGTAAGTGAAGAGGGATATGGTCAAAATCCTTATATAGAAACAACTAAACCTATAGTTGTTGTAACAGCACCAGGACCAGGAAGTGGAAAGCTTGCAACATGTTTAAGTCAGCTTTACCATGAATCAAGAAGAGGTAATGTGGCAGGTTATTCTAAATTTGAAACATTTCCAGTATGGAATGTTCCATTAAAGCATCCATTAAATATAGCATATGAAGCTGCAACGGTAGATTTAAAGGATGTTAATATGATAGATTCATTTCATATGGATGCATATAACAAGGTTTCTGTAAATTACAACAGAGACATAGAAAGTTTCCCAGTTCTTAAAAGAATAATAGAAAAAATAACAGGAAACGAATCCGTTTATAAATCTCCAACAGATATGGGTGTTAACAGAGTAGGTTTTGGAATAGTAGATGATGATGCTGTGAAAGAAGCTTCAAAACAGGAAATAATAAGAAGATATTTCAAAACAGGTTGTGACTATAAAAAAGGATATGCAGATAAGGAGACTTTTGAAAGATCAAAATTAATAATGGAAGAAGTTAACTTAAAAGAAAATGATAGAAAAGTGGTAATTCCAGCAAGAGAAAAAAGTGCAAAACTAAAAGAAAATGCTGATGAAAATGAAATGTGTCCAGTTGTTGCATTGGAACTTGAAGATGGTACTATATTAACAGGTAAGAGTTCAGAATTAATGGATGGTGCCGCAGCAGTAATAATAAATGCTATAAAATATCTTGCAAATATTTCAGATGACATATTCTTAATATCACCAGTAATACTTGAACCTATAAGAAATTTGAAATCTAATACATTTAATGAAAAAAATATTTCATTAAATTGTGAAGAACTTCTTACAGCCTTGAGTATTTCAGCAGCTACAAATCCTATAGCACAAGTTGCTATGGAAAAACTACCTATGCTTAGGGGATGTCAAGCACATTCAACAACAATCTTATCAAGGTCTGATGAAAATACTTTTAGTAAACTTGGAATAGATGTTACAAGTGATGCTAATTATCCATCAGCAAGCCTTTACTACAATAACTAAATTCATATAATAAAGAGTAAAGTGTAAAATTTTTCACACTTTACTCTTTGTTTTGTTATAGTTTTTTAGAACATTTTTATATATGTGTTTTATAGAAATTATATTTTAAAATAAAAAAATGATGAATATTATAAATTCATCATTTTAAAAACTGGTGTGTTTTTCCCATATTATAAGCAATCCGTATCATAGATTTTTCTTCTTTTGTCATTTTACGTCCAAACATTTTCTCAAACTGAGATAGGAGTTTTTCCGTATCTACTTTTAAAGAATTAGTTGGAATACGGTTATAATTAGGATTGTAATAAACACTTGGTTTTAAATTTTTATTAAAGACTTTTTTAAATACATGGGATGTATACACAGCATCATTTAGTGCATTATGAAAATCATTTTTTATAGGTATATTCCAAAATTCAACAGCAGCTTTTAAACCAAGGCGATTTCCTTTAGGAGTATTGAACTCTTTTGAAGCAAGATTTTGAATATCAATATATTTTTTTATATTGTTATGAATATTAAGGCTATGAAAATGGATATTACGCATTAATTGCTTTATATCATCCATTCCCCATACACACATTACAAAATCATCTGATCCTATAAATTTTAAAAACTCTTTATATACTGATGGAAAATACTCTTCAGTTTTAACCATTTCAGTACTTATTCCTGTGAGTTCTTCAATAAAAGGATGAATTTCCTTATATAATGACGGTTTAATCAATCTGTTGAATGTTGCTATTATTTCAAAATTGTCATTAAGCTTTACAGCACCAATTTGTATTATTTCAAAAGGCATTTCACATGTTTTATTATCACTTGAGTCAGATTTGTTTTTTAAAGAACTACTTTCTATTATTTTCTTTTCACAGATACTGTTATTATTGATTTCTTCATTTTTTTTTGTATATAGCTGATTATATTCTAAATCAAATACTATGTAATTCATATTTACTTACCAACCTTTATGTTAATCATCATGTTTTATTATATCATGAAATTTTTATCATAAAACACGATGAATATATTTATATCAAGAAATTCTCAATAGCTTGCAAATTTAATATAGAAATATAACTATATTTTGTTTCAAGCCAATTTTGATTTTTAAAGAAGGATAGGGGTTTATTAACTGTTGGTCTTGATAGACCTAGAATTTTTGCGATATCATCTTGAGTATAATAAATATAGAAAATATTTTCTTTAACAAAGCAATGATTGTTTTTTATACTTTTTACAATGAAATATGCAATTTTTTGTTTTGCATCTAAGAATGTTGAAATTGAAATTTGATCAAAAAGTGAGTTTATATCTCTTGATAAATCTTGAATTATACATAAAGAAAAATTTGGATTAATAGAAATATATTTGTTTACAATTTCCTTATCTATTGAGATTATTTCACATTTAGATAAAGCTATTACAAAAGAACGTCTTGTCTCATTTGTAAAAAATGAGGATGTTCCAAAAACACCTTGTTTTCTTAATATAAAAATTGTTCTTTCATCTCCGTTAACAGAAGTTGAAAATGTTCTTATTGCTCCTGATTTTAAGAAATAAAAGCAGTCAGCTTTATCTTCCTGATGAAATATAAAATCTCCCTTGTTATATATTTTAGCAGGTTGAATTTTTTCTAATAGTACACACATTTTATTTATAGAAATATCATTTAAAAAAGCTTTTATATTATACATTTTTGTAATCTCCTTAATACTTATCTATATATTACTATACAGTTTATTTTACTAAATGTTAACTAGTTAACATTTAGTAACGTAAATTTTTGATAAAATTAGTAATTAAGAAGAACATAGCAATAAAATTCATAATAATAGAAGGAGATTTATATGCAGAATAAGAATATAAGAAAAGTTATAATTTATATTATAGGGTTGTTTATAATGGCAATAGGAATTGGACTATCAGTTAAATCAAATCTTGGAGTTTCACCTGTAAGTACAATTCCTTATACTATTACACTTACTTTAGGAATTGAAATGGGACGTGCTACTGTTTTGTTTTATATAGTTCTTGTGTTAATTCAGATATTGATTTTAAGGAAAAACTTTAAGATTATCAATCTTGCACAAATTGTTGTAGCAGTAGGTTTTGGATATTTTACAACTTTTTCAAATGAATTAATGTCATTTTTTCCAGACCCACATAATTATATTTTTAGATTATTATTTCTTTTTACAAGCATTTTATGTGTTGCATTAGGTATATTATTATATATGTCAAGTGGCTTAATTCCACTTGCTGGAGAAGGTGTGATGAAAGCTGTTTCATTAAAGACAAAAATTGATTTTTCAAAATGTAAACTGGGATTTGATATAACTATGGTTGTAATATCTACAGTGGTGTGTTTTTCTGTCTTAAATCAGCTTGGAAGTGTGAGGGAAGGAACATTAATATCTGCAATTTTTGTTGGAGTTGTTTTGGAGATATTTACAAAATGTTTGAAAGATAAAATCAATAAATTCATTAATGGAGAAGTGGAATTAGCATAATTAAAAAACTGACCAGTGGTTATCTAAAACTTAGTAGATCATCCACTGGCCTTTTTAGTTAAGAGTTAAGATATCTATGAATCATTAGCTCAAAAGTTTCTATACAGTATGCAAAAAACGGATTGGGATAATAGTTATCATTATCCATTTTCTCGCAATCTGGAATTATAAATGTTATATCTGAATTTTTAGCAAGTGTACTTTCTACATTACCTGTAAAAGATATTATTTTAAGATTACGTTCTTTAGCATGTATACATGAATTTACACAATGATTTCCCTCACCAGATTTTGAAACAAGTATTATTGAATTTATTGTATCTGCATGATTGTCAAAAAGAATATCAAAATCTATAAAAGTAGATAAAATGCTTTTTTTACCAAGAACTAATAATTTCATATACATGTATTTGGATACGATTTCTGAAAAGCCTTCACCTGAAATAAGAATATTCCCATCTTTTATGCATTCAATAAAATCTTCACAAGCTTTATCATAATTTGTGTTAAATATATTTTTATCGTTAATACCATCAAAGAAAGTATCTAAAGTTTCAGTAGAAAGTTTATTTTTTAATGAATACATAAGTTCTACAAACCCACTATAACCTAATTTTTTTGCAAGACGTATTATAGTGGAGGGGGAGGTGAAATTATCTTTAGCAATAGATCTTATCCCTTTATTGATACATATATCAATGTTTTCAATAAGATATGTTAGTATTGTTTCTTCTATTTGTGACAGTTTTACATTTCCAAAAAGTTTTGTTATATCAAGCATAAAAATTACCTCTTAATCATTTTTTATATCTTAATTTATTAGAAAATGCCATAATTAGTTTTATAAAAATTACTAGTAACAGCATTTAAATTTAAATTAAATGGAAAAAACATTAATATCAATATAATGATAACATGTTTCATTCTACGATAACATATTTCGAGTTTGTCTATAATTATTTTATTCTGCAATTTAGTATGATAATATGTAGGTATAAAAGATGTACATTTTTATTATATATTATTTAATAGGAAGAGGGAATGAAAAATGAAGATTATTGTTGCTGATAATTATAATGCTATGAGCAGAGCTGCTGCTTTAACTATAAAAGAACTTATTAATAAGAAGCATGATGCAGTTTTAGGATTAGCAACTGGAAGTACTCCTATAGGAACTTATGATGAACTTATAAAAATGAATAAAAATGATGAAATAGATTTTTCAGATATAAAGACAGTTAATTTGGATGAATATATAGGTTTAAACGAAAATAATAATCAAAGCTATAGATATTTTATGAATGAAAAGTTATTTAATCATATTAATATAAATAAGAAAAATACTTTTGTACCTAATGGAACATCTGATAATATTGAAGAGGAAGCTAAAAATTACGATAAAATGATTGATGAACTTGGTGGTATAGATCTTCAAATTTTAGGAATAGGTAATAATGGACATGTAGCATTCAATGAACCAGATTCTTCTTTAAGTGTAGGAACACACGTAACAAGTCTTACTCAAAATACAATAGAAGCTAATGCTAGATTTTTTGAATCTATGGATGATGTTCCTAAAAAAGCAATAACAATGGGACTTGGACAGATTATGAAAGCTAAAAAAATTATACTTCTTGCAAATGGTGTTAATAAAGCTGATGCTGTTAAAGGACTTTTATCAGGTAAGATAACAACAGAGAACCCAGCTACATTACTTCAACTACATTGTGATGTTACATTAATCATAGATAAGGAAATATCTAATGCAATAGAAAATATAAATAATTATAAACATGCTATTTAGTATTGCTTTTTATGAAAAGAAATACTAGTATTTATAATATATAGACTGTTAAAGCATATTTTAAAGCTTTAGCAGTCTTAATTTTTATTATTAATATAAGGTTGAAATTTGTATATTTAATATGTTACTATTAGTTCTAAATATAAAAAATCTAGAACTAAATAAGGAGAACATATGAAAAAAAATTTAATTTTAATACTGATAATTGTATTGTTAGGTATTTTATTAGCTTATAATGCGTTTGATAACAAGCATAAACAAACAATAGAAAAAGAGAAGACAAGTGAAGAACTAATTAGTAAAGATAGTAATTTACAATCAAATAATGATAAAGAAATTGGAAATGATATTAATAAAGGTTCGGAATCAGAAAAAGTTAGTATGAATAATATTGATGTAGTTATTGGTGATGAAAATTTTATTAGTGATATGGATAATATTTTTGTTAACCTAGATAATTATGTTGGAAAGACTATGAAGGTTGAGGGCTTTGTTGGCGGAGTTATAGGTAATGAATTTAAAGTTTTAAGGTTATATGATATGACCCACGATGATCATTCACATGAAGTAACAGTAGGAATAAATGTAGTTTATGATGGTGAGATTCCAGCAGAGGATACTTGGGTAGAAGTTACAGGAGTTATAACAAAAGAAGCAATTGATGGAAAAAATCAGCCAGTTATTAATGTTCAAAGACTTGAAAAAAAATTTACTCATGGTCAGAAAAAAGTTTATAATTAAAAAGTATTAAAATAAAAAGGGAATTTAAGAACATAAAATCATATAAATTTCATTGTATTTTATATATTTAGAGTCTTACAGAAATATAAATTTTCTGTAAGACTTTATTTTGTAATAAAGTTATATATTATGTTGAAAAAGGCAAAAAATTTTCATATAATGTATGTAAAGTAATAAAATTACAGAACAGGAGTAAAAGTATCTTGAATAATAGAGAATATACAATAGAAGATCTAGAAGAACTTTTAGATAATATTCCATATGAAGTATGGATGAAGGATAAAGAGGGGAGATATAAATATGTTAATAAATATTTTTCTCAAAAAATAGGATGTAGTAAGAAAAAGATTATTGGGAAAACAGATTTAGATATAGAGTTAGGAAAGTCACCTGTTGTAAATGAAGAAAAAGTCTATTATGAAATATATAATAAAGATATAAAAAGAGAAAAGGAAATCATTCTTGGTAGTATATTAAAAGAGATGAACGGTGAAAAAAATATACAGGATGCTATAATTGAAAATCTTATACATATTGCAGATAAGGATGGCGAAAAAAATTATAAAAAGTATGATAGTAAAATTTTATTTGAATTAAAGAAAAAAATAAAGGCAGACGATATTGCTATATATTTATATAATAGGCATAGTAATAATATGAGTTTGTATATTCAAGAAGGTAGTACAAAAGGAATTTTCACTACAAAATATAGCTTTAATGTTTTTGGACAATTTTTGTTGAACTCAAAACTAAATAAAATAGTTAGGAACTTTAATGGATGCCAGACACATTATTTGTATCCAATTAGAGCTAAAGACACACTGCACGGAATGATTGAGATATATTATAGAAATGATGATTCAAAGCATTATATAGGAGAGAGTATAATAAAGCAAATATCAATTCTTTTAGGAGTAAGTTTAGAAAATAGAACTATTGCTAAACATTTAAAAACAGAGCTAATAAAAAGAGAAGATGTACAAAAGAAGCTTGAAATGGTTATTGATACGGTTATAGACATTTATGCATTGATTAAAAAGAAAAATAATATGCTTCAATGGATAGATATAAATAAGAAATGTATGGAGATTATAGAGTGGACAGACAAGGATTTAATAGATAGATCTCCATTAGAATTAGTTCATGCAGATGATAAAGAAGAGCTTAAATTTGCTATGGAAAATAATAAAGAATATAAGAATTTTGTATGTAGAATATTGTGTAAAAATGGTAATTATAAAATTTTAAGTATTAACTGGAGTAATATATCAAATGGAAATATTATAATTACAGGAAAAGACATAACAAATGAAAGAGAGCTTTTAAAGGATAAAGAAAACTTACAGCAAGCAGTTGAAGTTGAAAGTTTAAAGACTGAATTTTTTGCCAATTTATCTCATGAATTTAAAACCCCTCTTAATATAATTTTATCAGCGGTCCAGGTGATTCTATCTTGTATAAACAATAATCTTGAATCTCTTAGTTTAGATAAACTATTAAAGTATTTAAAAGGTATAGAGCAGAATTCATATAGACTATTAAAATTAGCAAATAATATGATTGATATAACTAAAATAGATGGTGGATTTTATGAAGTAGAGATGGATAATCATAATATTGTTGAGGTTATTGAAAATATAGTTCAGTCTGTAGCTGAATATATGAAGAATAATAAAAGAAATATTACTTTTGATACAATGGAAGAAGAAATTATTACAGCCTGTGATCCTGATAAAATAGAAAGAATAATTTTAAATTTATTATCAAATTCAATGAAATTTACAAGTGTTAATGGAAAAATATATGTAGATATGGATATTACAAAAGATTGTAAAAATGTAATTATTAAAGTCAGAAATGATGGACCAGCCATAAGTCCCGAAGATTCTAAAAAAATATTTAACAGATTTACTCAGTCTGAGAATCTTCTTACGAGAAGTGTTGAAGGAAGTGGAATTGGATTAGCATTAGTAAAATCTTTAGTTGAACTTCATAATGGAAAGATTTATGTTAATACACATATTAATAATGGAACAGAATTTTGTATAGAATTACCTATAAGAAAAATAATGAATTCAACTATGAGTCCTGTATTAAATAAAAGTATAAATTCTAAAGTGCAAAAATATACAATAGAATTTTCAGATATTTATACTTTAAATCAGTAAATATAGTATTTAATAACATTATTGTATCATTGAAATAAGACTTAACTTATATTTTTATAATACAATAATGTTAAATTATATAATAGTAATTTGTTTATCTAAGTATATGAATTTATTTTAAATAGTAATTATTTTAAACTAAATATTTTTAGAAATGGTAATATATTAAAAATCATATATATTTTTTATTGCCATAAGGATATAGTTCCACCATTTAATGAAGCAATATCTTTAAGCATAGTCATAACTTTATCATTATTTAGTAAATTTTTTATTTTACTACTTTCAAAGGTTTGAGAATTTCCTGATAAATTTATTTCACCATTAGAATTCACACTAATATCTGTTTTATTTTTTTCTTTACTTTCTTTTTCTTCTTTCTCTTGCTCTGCTTCAATAATGTAGTCAAGCATTGTTTTAGAGGCGTTTTTATAAGCTTCCTTTTCTTCTTTTGATAAAGGACATTCAAATCTTTGTCCATTAATAACAACCCATCTTTTTTCACCATCTACTCCAAGTTCATCCCACTTACAGCTAGAATTATTAGTGGAATAGGATACTATATTATTAAACGTGTTTTTATCAACATATAATGTTGTATTTGCTGCAGTACCTTTATCTAATGATAATGATCCAATACCACGTGTTCTTTTTGATAAATTAATTTGATCATTTGATGTTTGAGTATATTTTACATTTTGAAAGTCTGTTTTTACATAGCTTCGCTCACTTTTATTTGAAATTTGTTCTTGTGAATAATTTAAAGTATTTTGATATGAGCTTATATTATTATATATGTTCATTAAAAAATCCTCCTATAGTAATAATTTGTAATCATTTAATTATCGATGTTTTCAATTGGTTCTTTAATTGAAGATCCACGTTTAAGCTAGAAGTTTTAATTTATATAAATAAAAATTAAAACATAATGTGGAAAATAATTAAAAAATGTAACACAAAATCTTAAAAATACATATTATATACTAAGGTTAAGGAATTAAACCTAATCAATAAACAAAATCAAAAGAAAAAATAGAGAGGTGTAATGTATGAATAATCAATCATGCAGAGGTCATAAATATTATCAAAGTAGATATAGTTCAGTTAGTGGAGCTAGTAATTCTGAGAGCTTATCTTCAAGATCATATAGCAGTATAGCTAGCAGTGCTTCATCAAATAGTAGTTCAAGAAGCAGATCATTTAGTAGTGTTTCATCAAACAGTAGCTCAAGAAGCAATTCATCATCAATGAGTAGTTCAAATAGCAGTTCAAGAAGTAGTTCATCATCAAGAAGCAATTCAAGTAGTAGCTCAAGAAGTAATTCATCATCAATGAGTAGTTCAAATAGCAGTTCAAGAAGTAATTCATCATCAATGAGTAATTCAAATAGTAGTTCAAGAAGTAATTCATCATCAATGAGTAATTCAAATAGTAGTTCAAGAAGCAATTCAGCATCAAGAAGTAACTCAAATAGTAGTTCAAGAAGTAATTCATCATCAAGAAGTAACTCAAATAGTAGTTCAAGAAGTCATTCATCATCAAGAAGTAGCTCAAATAGTAGTTCAAGAAGTAATTCATCATCAAGGAGTAGCTCATATAGTAGTTCAAGGAGTCATTCATCATCAAGGAGTAATTCACACAGTAGTTCAAGAAGTAATTCTTACAGCAAATCAGAAAGTGGATCAAGAAGTTATTCAAAATCATATAGCAGCCCATATAGTAAATCAGAAAGTTACTCAGAATCATATAGTGAATTTTAATTAATATTAGGAAAAAGTAAAAGAAATAGTATGGATAAGTATTACAAACGAGGAGAAAAAGTAAAGGACGAATATACCATTATAAAAGAACTTGGTGAAGGTAGATATGGTATTGCTTATCTGGCTAAAAATGATAAAAAAGAAAAAGTTGTAGTAAAACAGCTTAAAAAAAAGATGCTTAAAGAAACAAGAGAAAAGTTGTTTTATGAGCAGAAGATTCTGCAAAGTCTTGATAATCAAGCATTCCCTAATTTTATTGGAAAATTTAAGGATCATTATAGAGAAGGTTATATATTAGAGTATTTTGAGGGGACTGATTTTGAAGATTTAATAGTAAATGAGAGGTGCAGATTTACAAAAGAAGATATTTATCATATTGCTAGCCAGCTTTTAGATTTAATGGAAGTTTTGCATAAAAACAATATAGTTCACAGGGATATTCGTCTTCCTAACGTTATAGTAAAAAGAAATATGGAACTTGCTGTAATAGATTTTGGGTTGGCTAGATTTATAGATAATAAAAGATATGTACCACAGACAGACTACTGGTATTTAGGGGATTTTCTTATTCACCTGTATTATACTAGTTATAAAAATATTAATGATGAAGACAAGCCTTGGTTTGAAGAGCTTGATTTAACTACTAATGAAAAAATTTTTCTTAAAAGGCTTATGGGATTAGAGGAGGAATATAATAACCTTCAGGAAATCAGAGAACAGCTGGAGAAAATAAGAAATAACAATAACTAATAATAAGTAAAGTAAACCATGTAATTTGTATAGATTCATGATTGCATGGTTTATTTCAAAAGATAAAATAGGGAGGCATATATTGTGGCCAATTCAATCGGTATAATGAAAATATATCCTGATAGTTTCAGGGCCAATATTTACGGACTACAACCCTTTAGAATGATAGGTCTAATTGATGTTGGGATAATATATAATGAAAGCATAGAAAGAGTTACTTTACCTTTTTTTAGATCGTCAGGTACAAATAGCGGTAAAATAAAAGGATTGTGGTATCCTATTGCAGGAATAAAAACAAATGATGGGAGATTTACTGAATTCACATCATATATAAACTATGTATTATCCCACACAACAAGGAATGGAAGAGCAAATAAAGGATGGCTTGCTAAATCTTTATTTTTTGATAATATAAGAGCACATGATGATTCTAAAGTCAGAGGATTTTCAAGTGGTAGACATTATGAAAGTTTATATTGGATAGGACAGACACTTCGAGAATTATATGAAAATGGTCAATATAAAGAGATGGAGTCTCTGAATCCTGAAACATTAAATAGAGCTGTAACCTCAAAAAAAATATATCACGGAAATAAATATTCCCAAAAAGAAAATTTCGAAAACTATATTGAAGATATATTTAGAGGAGTATAGTAATTAATACAACTTCTTTAGTAAGATTGTAAGATGAAAAGACTTTTGCAGAAATGCAAGGTCTTTTTTATTGTGTGCCCAGCATGGGCACGTGCTAATCGGTGAAAGTCCGCAATGGGGGTTGATAGTGCCAACCATTAGCTTAAGACAAGGGTGTCCATCGCGAGGTGGAATCTGAAGGAAGTCGGCGGCAAAGCCTTGGTCTGAGGTACACGAATCACATTTGAGGCTCTATTCTGTGGGTGAACTTGCAATACAAAGTAAAGCCCAATAACTATCCGAAACAGAAAGAGTAAATGTGGCAGATGGATGAGGTGAAAGTACGTGTTCTTACCTGGGGAGGTCTGATAGATAAGTACCAAAAGAATTAAATTTTAGGGATACAACCTATATAGTGATATATAACTGAACTATCAGAAGTCAGCAGAAGTCATAGTAACTCCGCTAATCGCGATAGCGGATGAAGGACCGAACGTTAGGAGGTTTACAACTTTGGATAAATCAAAGAAATTACAAAGAAAGCAGAAAACTCAATATAGAGACCAATTGATGGAAGTAGAAGTGGAACTTCAAGGTAAATCAAAGGTGCCGAGTAATTCTATGGTTTTACCAAATAGAGAAAGCGTAAACGATGGAGCATTTGATACTAGTAGATTACTTGAAGAAGTTCTAGAAAGAAATAATATGCTTTTAGCACTTAAAAGAGTAATTAGCAATAAAGGTAGCCATGGTGTTGATGGAATGAAGACCGATGAACTTCGTGAGCATATCAAGAGACACTGGGAAACAATTAAAGCTAAACTATTAGAAAATAGATATAACCCATCACCTGTAAGGAGAAAAGAAATATCCAAGCCAGATGGTGGAATTAGATTATTAGGGATACCAACTGTACAAGATAGATTGATTCAACAGGCTATTGCTCAAGTTTTATCTAAAATATATGAACCTTTATTTTCTGAAAATAGCTTCGGATTCCGTCCTCGTAGAGGAGCAAAGGATGCTATAACGAAATCAAAACAATATATAAATCAAGGAAATAGATGGGTTGTAGATATGGATTTAGAGAAATTCTTTGATAAAGTTAATCATGATATTCTTATGGCTAAACTTGAAAAGAAAATACAAGACAAAAGATTGTTATCATTAATAAGAAAATACCTCAAAAGCGGAATCCTCATCAATGGGGTTTCAGTAACAAGCGAAGAAGGAACACCGCAAGGTGGTCCGCTAAGTCCATTATTAGCAAATATAATGCTAGATGGATTGGATAAAGAACTTGAAAGACGAGGTCACAAATTTTGCAGATATGCAGATGATAATAATGTATATGTCAAAAGCAAAAGAGCAGGATTTAGAGTAATGAACTCTATGACCAATATAATTGAAAATAATTTAAAACTTAAAGTAAATAAGGATAAAAGTGCAGTAGACTTTGTATCTAAACGAAAATTTTTAGGATTTTCGTTTTACTTTTCGAAAAGCGGAGCAGAAATAAGAATCCATGAGAAATCCATAAAGAGATTTAAGGAAAAGGTTAAATTCCATACTAACAGAAATAAAGGAATTAGTATGGAATACAGGTTATTAAACTTAAATCAAATTACAAGAGGATGGATTAATTACTATGGAATTGCTAACGCACGCGGAAGGCTAGTAGAACTAGATAAATGGATTAGAAGAAGACTAAGAGCTTGTATATGGAAACAATGGAAGAAGACCAGTACTAAACAAAGAAATCTAGTGAAATTAGGAATTGATAAATACAAAGCATGGCAATATGCAAATACAAGAAAAGGCTATTGGAGAATCTCCAAAAGCCCTATACTAAACAACTCTCTAAATAATAAATACCTAGAATCTCTAGGATTTATTAGTCTAATACAAACATATCAAATGAAACATTAAATTCTAATGAACCGCCGTATACCGAACGGTACGTACGGTGGTGTGAGAGGACGCTAAATAAAATAATTATTTAGCTCCTACTCGATTGTATTTATCAAGTATATTGAAAAGATTTATGAGAATTAATTTATATATACAAGTATAATTTTTGGAGTATGATTTTAGCTTTATATAATTATTAGAGAGTAGTAATGTTTTTATTATCAAAAGGAAAATATAATATAACTACAAATTACTTGATAAATTATATGGATTATTAGAATAATAAAAATTATGAAAAAGTTTTCTGAAAATGTTGACAAAACATATACGTATAAGTTATTATGAATTTACACAAACATATACGTATATGTTTTGAATAAAACAAGGGGGAGTTTAAATGTCAAAATATAGTAATGATATAAGAGAACTTTTGGATTACATCGGAGGGAAAGATAATATTGGAGCAGTTTCACATTGTGCTACAAGAATGAGATTTGTTTTAAAAGATACTAAGATTGCGGATGAAAATAAGATAAAAAAGATTAAGAGTGTAAAAGGTACATTTACGCAAGCTGGTCAATTTCAAGTTATTATTGGAAATGATGTTCCTACATTTTATAATGAATTCACAGAAATTGCAGGAATAGATGGAGTTAGCAAAGATAGTGTGAAAAATGCAGCAAAATCAAATATGAATTTGGCTCAAAGATTAATGTCTAATATAGCTGAAATTTTTGCACCACTTATACCCGCACTTATAATTGGAGGATTAATATTAGGCTTTAGAAATATAATTGGTGATATTAAGATGTTTGATGATGGAACTAAAACACTTGTTGAAACATCACAATTTTTTGCAGGGGTACACAGTTTTCTTTGGTTAATTGGTGAAGCTATATTTCATTTTCTTCCAGTAGGAATAACATGGTCTATTACAAAAAAAATGGGTACAACTCAGATATTAGGTATTATATTGGGTATAACTTTAGTATCACCACAACTTTTAAACGCATATTCAGTAGCTGGTGCAGATACTATTCCATTTTGGGATTTTGGATTTGCAAAAGTTAACATGATAGGATATCAAGCACAAGTTATACCAGCAATACTTGCAGGATTTACATTAGTTTATCTTGAGAAAACTATGAGAAAAATATCACCAGCTTCAATTTCAATGATTATTGTACCACTATTTTCATTAATTCCAGCAGTAATAATAGCACATGTTGTTTTAGGTCCAATTGGATGGACAATAGGTAGCTGGGTTTCTAATATAGTTTATAGTGGTTTAACTTCAAGTTTTAGAAGTATATTTGCAGCAATTTTTGGTTTTTTATATGCACCTCTTGTTATTACAGGTCTTCATCATATGACAAACGCAATAGATTTACAGCTTGTAGCTGAATTTGGAGGAACAGCATTATGGCCAATGATTGCACTATCTAATATTGCACAAGGTTCAGCTGTACTTGCAATGATTTTTCTTCAAAAAAATAATGAAGAGGAAAAACAGGTTTCAGTACCAGCATGTATTTCAGCTTATTTAGGTGTTACAGAACCAGCATTATTTGGAGTTAATATGAAATATAGATTTCCATTTATATGTGGTATGATTGGTTCAGCAGTTGCTGGAATATTCTCAGTATCTACAGGTGTTCTTGCAAATTCAATAGGAGTTGGAGGTATACCAGGAATACTATCAATACAGCCACAACATATGTTTATGTTTTTAATATCAATGTTGATAGCAATAGTTTTACCATTTGTATTAACAGTAACCATTGGAAAAAGCAAATTAACAATTAAATAAGGCTTAGTATTATAGAAAATATTTTTCTATAATACCTTTTAAATAGATTATAAATAAATTTTGGAATAATGTTTCATTAATAGAATAAATAGTATAAATATTTTATTCCATATAGCTATATAAGGAGAATATTAGACATGAAAGATTTTAAAAAAAGTACTATATATCAGATTTATCCAAAATCATTTAATGATTCAAATGGAGACGGAATTGGAGACTTGAGAGGAATAATCGCAAAATTGGATTATTTAAAAGAATTGGGAATAGACTGCATATGGCTTACACCATTTTATATTTCTCCACAAAGGGATAATGGATATGATATTGCAGATTACTATAATGTAGATCCTTTATTTGGAACAATGAAAGATTTCGAAGAATTAGTTGAAGAGGCTAAAAAAAGAAACATAGAATTAATGTTAGATATGGTTTTTAATCATACATCTACTGAACACAAGTGGTTTAAAAAGGCATTGAATGGAGATGAGAAGTATAAGAATTTTTATATATTTAAAAAAGGAAAAAATGAAGAAGCACCAACAAATTGGGTTTCTAAATTTGGAGGAAGTTCATGGGAATATGTAGAAAAGTTCGATGAATATTATCTTCATCTCTTCGATAAGACTCAAGGCGATTTGAATTGGGAAAATGACGAGGTAAGATCGGAGATATACAAAGTAGTTAATTTTTGGATTAATAAAGGGGTTAAAGGATTCCGTTTGGATGTAATAAATCTTATCTCAAAACCAGATATTTATTTGAATGACAATAGTGGGGATGGAAAGAAATTCTATACAGATGGACCTAAAATTCATGAATTTTTAAAGGAATTAAATGAAAATACATTTGGAAAATATGAGGATATTGTAACTGTGGGGGAAATGTCATCAACAACAATAGAAAACTGTGTACGTTATTCTAATCCGGAAGAAAAAGAATTATCAATGGTGTTTAATTTTCATCATTTGAAGGTTGATTATAAAAATGGTGATAAATGGACATTAATGGATTTTGATTTTAAACAATTAAAGAAATTATTTAAGGACTGGCAAAATGGAATGGAAAGTGGAAATGGATGGAATGCCTTGTTCTGGTGTAATCATGATCAGCCAAGAATTGTATCAAGGTTCGGAAATTGTTCTCAGTATCATAAAGAAAGTGCAAAGATGCTTGCAACATCAATTCATATGATGAGAGGAACCCCATATATTTATCAAGGGGAAGAGTTTGGAATGACTAATCCAGAATATACATCAATAAATCAGTATAGAGATGTAGAGTCAATAAATTTTTATAATATCTTAATAAATAAAGGTGTAGATAAAGAAAAGGCTCTTGAAATATTAAGGGAAAAATCAAGGGATAATTCAAGAACACCTGTTCAATGGAATAATAAGAAAAATGCAGGATTTACAAGTGGAGAACCATGGATTCCAGTTGGAAATTTATATAAAAATATAAATGCAGAAAATGCATTAAATGATAAAGATTCAGTATTTTATCATTATAAAAATCTAATAAGTCTTAGAAAGCAGCATGATGTTATTTCAGATGGAAGCTTCAATATTATATTAGAAAATCATGATAAGGTATATGCTTATACAAGAAGTTATAAAAACACAAATCTTATCGTGTTAAATAATTTTTATGGTGAAGATACTGAAGTAACTATAGAAAAAGAACTTATAGAGGGAAATAGCAAAATATTGATATCTAACTATAAGGATAGTGGTAGCTTAAGTAAAAATATAAAATTAAGACCATATGAATCAATTGTATATATAATAGAGAAATAAAAATTAAATGAGTTTCAGAATCATATACTATATGATTCTGAAGCTTATTATATTTTCAGTAATAATAGTAAATTAAAATATAGTATTACAATTTATCATTATTATTATTCATTTCATTGAGAAAAATATATAGAGTATGGTAAAATACTATTGGTGATGAAGATGAGTAGTAAATATTCAATTATTTATAATGAAATAGTGAATAAAATAGAAAATGGTATATATAAAATAAATGATCAAATTCCATCAGAAAGTGAAATTATGAATGAGTATTGTGTATCAAGAGATACTGCAAGAAAATCAATAAGTCGTTTGGAACAAAATGGTTATATTTTAAAGAAAAAAGGAAAACGTGGCATAGTTTTAGATCGAAATAAATTTGATTTTCCAGTTTCAGGGGTTGTAAGTTTTAAAGAGTTGTCAGATAAGCTAGGACAAAATATTAAGACAAGTGTTGAAATATTGGAATGTATTATGCCTTCTCAGTCTATAAAAGATAAATTGGAAATTGGAATTAACGATAAAGTATGGAAAATAGTAAGGACAAGAAATATTGATGGTGAAAAAATTATTTTAGATAAAGATTATCTTGTTCAAAAATATGTAGATAACATTACACATGAAATATGTGAGAACTCAATTTATGAATATATTGAAGGAAAGCTTGGATTAAAGATAGCTTATGCCAAGAAAGAAATAACAGTTCAAAGTGCAACAGAAGAGGATAAAAGATATCTTCATATGAAAGGTTTTGATATGGTTGTAGTTGTAAAAAGTTATACATATTTAGATGATTCGAGTTTATTCCAATATACAGAATCACGTCATAGGCCTGATAAATTTATATTTGTAGATTTTGCACGACGTCATGCTTGAATATTAAAATAGATAAGTGGAGTATCACTTATCTATTTTAATATTCTAATAAAAAATATAAATGTACTAAGTTAAATAATTTCGCTAAACTCAGCTTTAGCGAAATTATTTAACTCAGTAGTAATCTAAAAACAAATAAAGCTCCGTATTCAAAACAGAGCTTTATGATAAATAGAGAATAAATTATTTACTTAAAATTTCATTTGCTAAACTATTCATAATTTCAATGTCATTAGCTTTAGCTACAGATTTTATTGAAATTAAGGAATTGCAGATTGAGATATTCTTCATACCTTCAAAAATAGCTTTCATGCATTTCCCAGCAGCTGGTGCCCATGAACTATTTTCTATAATTCCAACTTTTCTATTTTGGAAGTTTTTATGCTTTAAATGTAATAAGAAATCTTCCATACAAGGGAACATTCCACCATCATATGTAGCAGCAGCTACTATTAATTTATCGAAACGGAATGAATCTGCAATTACTTGTGACATATCAGCTCTTGAAAGGTCATATAATACAACATTTTCAGCACCTTTATCTTTAAGTATTTCAACCATTTTTTTAGCAGCATCTGCTGTATTTCCATGAATAGAGGCATAGGCAACAACAATACCTTCTTCTTCTGGAGTATAGCTGCTCCATTTATCATATTTATCTATATAATATCCTAAATTATCTTTTAGAATTGGACCGTGCAATGGACAGATTGTTTTAATATCTAATGTTGCAGCCTTTTTTAATAATGTTTGTACTGGTGCACCATATTTACCAACTATATTTATATAATATCTTCTTGCTTCTGGAGTCCAATCTTCATCTATATCAAGTGCTCCGAATTTTCCGAATCCGTCTGCTGAAAATAAAATCTTTTCTGTTTTTTCATACTCAACCATAACTTCAGGCCAGTGAACCATTGGCGCCATAAAGAATTGAAGAGTGTGACTTCCTAAAGATAATTCATCACCTTCTCCAACAACAATTTTTTTATCTTCAATATCCATATCAAAAAATTGTGGAAGCATGTTAAAGATTTTAGCATTTCCTACAATCTTCATATCAGGATATTTATCAGCTAAATTTTTGATATTTGCAGCATGATCTGGTTCTAAATGTGAAACTACTAAATAGTCAATATTTCTTCCATCAAGAGTAGTTTCAAGATTTTTGAGCCATTCACTTCCGGCCCTCTTATCAACTGTATCCATTACAGCGACTTTTTCATCTAAAATTACATAAGAGTTATAAGAAACTCCATTTGGAATTTTGTATTGACTTTCAAATAAATCTAGTGTTTTATCGTTGACTCCAATATATTTTACGGAATCTGAGATATAAGTTTTGTTCATATTTAAACCCTTCTTTCAAAATATTATATTTATATACAATTACTAGAAATAATTAAATAATAATAATTATAAATTATATCATAAAATTAGTCAAAAGATTTAACTTATTGGCTAAAAAATAATAATTATCGATAAAAAATAAATATATTACTAC
>OGTS01000182.1_pt1 | contig 25530 bp, 21 predicted proteins | sample 1574681 | NCBI WGS metagenome assembly OGTS01 (sample SAMN03295829, study PRJEB24534) | human gut metagenome | isolation source: fecal sample 4 from infant 4 | host: Homo sapiens | place: USA: Pittsburgh, PA | collected 2014-07 | reverse complement strand
TGTGCTCCCACAAGAATGACGAGGATAAAAAATTATGTTCCCAAGCAAAAGACAACGCATGTGGAGACGGTAGCTCTATTGTCCAAACTAAACACAGAACATCATTTAGATATAGAAATAGGGGAAGATGAATTATCTGAAATTGACTTTTCAAAAGAGGCAACTTATGGAGAAATTAAAAAATATGTGTTAGGTAAATACTGGTTAAAAGTTTCAAGCCTATATATTGCACAAGTAAAAAGGAAACACGGTCTAATAGAAAGAGAAAACTACAATATTAGCAAGAAAGAAAATCAAAGAGTACCAAATTGTCCAGAAGAAAAAGAAAAAGCAATAGAAAATGCTTTAGAGTATTTTGGAATGATTTAAGAAAAATAATGCCTCAGATTAGATTCTGAGGTTTTATTTTTTACTTATTTTAACGCAGTAAATCATATTATTGAAGGGGATCCACTTTATATGCTATAATTAGGTAGTTAATCTATACATTTAGAAAGGTAAAATATAGAATTGGAGAATGATATGGGGTTTTCATATAATAAATTATGGAAGTTATTAATAGATAAAAATATGAAAAAAACAGACTTACAATGTGCAATAGCAACTACACCCAAGACAATAGCCAAGATGGGAAGAGATGAAAATGTAAGTTTAGAAACATTAGGGAAGATTTGTGAGTATTTTCAATGTGATATTGGAGATATTATTGAATATAAAAATGGAGTTAAAATAAATGATTAGTAATACTCTTACCTATATTTCATTATTTTCATCAGCAGGAGTTGGTTGCTATGGATTTAAATAAGAGGGATTTGAATGCGTAGCAACTAATGAAATTATTGATAGACGTTTAGAAATTCAGAGAATAAATAAAAAATGTAAATTTGATAGTGGATATATAAGTGAAGATATTCAGAAACAGGAAACTAAAAATAAAATTTCAAATGAAATAAAAAAATGGGAAAAACTTAGTAATGATTACATTGATGTTATTATTGCAACTCTTCCTTACCAAGGAATGAGTGTAGCTAATCACAAGAAAAACAAGAGCGATTTACAAAGAAATAGTTTGATAGTTGAAAGCGTAGAGATTGTTAAAAATATTAATCCCAGATTTTTTATTTTTGAAAATGTTGCTGCATTTTGGAAAACAGGCTGCACTTTAAAAGATGGAACTATTCTTCCAATAGGTGAAATTATAGAAAGAAAACTTTCAAATAATTATTTAATTTCTAAGCGAGTAATTAGTTTTAAAAATTATCGCTTAAATTCATCAAGGACTAGGGCATTAGTTATCGGTGTTAGAAAGGATTTGTACGATATTGTGGAGAGAGTTAAAAATAAAGTATATTAAGGGAGTTTAATTTTAAATGGAATTTTCAAAGAAAGATATAACAAATAGATTGTTTGAAGGAGACTGCATAGAAATAATGAAACATTTCCCTGATAATTCTATTGATATGATTCTATGTGATCTACCATATGGTACAACACAAAATAAATGGGATTCAATAATTCCATTAGATAAGTTATGGGAAGAGTATAGACGTATTGTTAAAGAAAATGGAGCAATTGTGTTAACTTCTCATGGATTATTTACGTCAAAATTAATGTTAAGTAATATAGACGATTTTAAATACAAATGGATTTGGATAAAGTCTAAGGCAACAAATTTTTTAAATGCAAAAAAACAACCGTTGAGAAAATTTGAAGAAGTTTGTGTGTTTTATAAAAAACAACCAGCCTATAATCCTCAAATGATGAATGGAGAATCATACGATAAAGGGCTAAGAAAAGATCAGTTAAGTGGTTCTTATGGAGACTTTGAGCCAGTTCGAGTTAAAAGTAATGGAGAAAGATATCCCGTCGATTTAGTTTATTTTAAAACAGCTGAGAGTGAAGGTAAAGTTTATCATCCAACACAAAAACCAGTAAAGTTAGGAAAGTATTTGGTTAGAACATATACAAATAAAGGTGATTTAGTTTTAGATAATACTTTTGGAAGTGGCAGTTTTTTAGTGTCTGCTTTAGAAGAAGGTAGAAATTTTGTAGGGATTGAAGTGAATGAGGAAACTCATCAGTTTAAAAAATATAAATACGATTTAATAGAAATAGCAACTAAACGATTAAAAGAGTCTTGGGATAATTTATCTGATGAATACAAAGAGTATGTATGTGAAGAAAATCTAATAAAGGAGTTTATAAAACGTGAGTCAAATAAAAATTAATGCAAATGAAAGAAGCTGGGCTATAAATTTAATCTCTTTGATTAATAAATTTGTTGATAATCATGACTTTTTAATAAAAAATGCAGGTGGTGAATCTACAATTTCTACTGGTACAGAACGTATGTTTCCAGATTTGATACTATATGGTGATTCAAATCAAACAATGTTTTTACAAGGCTGGGAATTAAAAATGCCTGATACTTTGATTACAGATGAAGTATTTATAAAAGATGCACAAAGAAAAGCTCGTAACCTAGGTTTGAATAGTACTTTGATTTGGAATTTCACTTCTGCAGTTTTATATGTTAATGACGAAGCAGGGAATTGGTTTATAAAAAAAGCTTGGAATGAAAATAGTCATATAATATCGAGGTCCGATGTTATTGAATATCAAGATGACTGGGAGCAAACTTTAAAAGATGTAATATTACAGGTAAATGAATTTTTAGTGACTGGTCATATTTGTGGACAGAAAATAGATAGGGTTGTTACGGATTCATTAATGGCAAATATTATAGAAAATAATAAGGAAAGCTTAGGAAATGTTTTAAGAAAAGAATCTAATAGCAATAGAGTTATAGAAGCATATATTATGCACTGGTGGGAAAAAGCAAGTCTTGAATATGTTAATGATGAACAAGACTCGTTTATTGCGTATGGTAAAATGCTTATTTTAAATTGGTTAAACAAATTTTTGTTTGCTCATCTTATTAAAGGTTACCAATCATCAGCCAGACTAGTTGATTCTATTTCAGGAAATGAAGACATAAATTCAGTTGTTGAAGTATTTGAAGAAATTACTGAAAGGTGTGACTTTTATAATATATTTTGCAAAATTGAGTATAGTGAGCTCATTGATTTAAATACTTGGAATCAAATTATAGAATACAACAATCTTTTGAAATCAATAAAAATTGACAAAATAGATCAAAATCAAATTCAAGATATTTTGGAGAATTCAGTTGCATCATCAAAGCGACTGATTAGAGGTCAATTCACTACTCCGAAAATATTAGCTGATATTTTATGTAGCATAACTATGTTGAATGCTGAAAAAGATTTTATTGATTGTTGCTGTGGTACAGGAACAATTGCAAGAGCTGGCTATGATTTGAAATCAGAAAAGATGAGCATTGAAAATACTTTGAGTTCTACTTGGGCATCAGATAAAGATAATTTTCCTCTGCAATTAGCCACAATAGCTTTATCTTCAGTAGAAACCATGAACAGACCACTAATGGTATTTAATAGAAATGCGTTAGATTTAAAAGCAAATGATGAGATCAATATCACTAATCCATCTAATGGTGAAATTATTAAATATCAGCTTCCTAAAATGGGAACTATCTGCTCTAATTTACCTTTTATTGCTTTTGAGCGATTAGATGATGAAGACAAGAGATTAATAGAAAAAATAATTGAAAAGGTAAAATATGAAACAAATATTGTTTTAAGTAAAAGAGGAGATATTTATACCTATATTCCTTTTGCTGTACATGATTTGCTAGATGATAATGGAAGATTAGGACTAATTACATCCAATGCATGGTTGGGAACAGCAAGTGGGAAAATATTTTATAGTGCCCTAAAAGAATATTACAAAATAGACCAGTTGCATATTAGCGGGAATAAAAAATGGTTTAATAACGCTGATGTAATAACCATAATATTAGTTTTAGAGAAGAGAGAGATTGCATCATCAAAAGAAGATTATGAGACTAGTTTTTTTATTTGGAATAAAAATTTAAAAGAATTGAGTACTACTGTTGAATATAAAGATAACATCATTCAAAGCTCTATACTTAAAATTGAACCCAAAGACGAATTAGCTAAAAAAACAACTTACAGTCTTTCTGAAATTGATAGTATTCTTGATTTGAATGTATCTCTTAATTCTCTTTTTCACGATAATAAATGGTTGATTAATACAAGGGAATATTTGAGACCTATTACTGATTTTTTTGATATCTTTAGAGGAAGTCGACGTGGATGGGATCAATTATTTTATCCACAAGGTAACCATGATATAGAAGAAATATATATTAAAAAGGTATTGAAGAATGCAAGAAATGTGAATTTCTTACAAACGGAAGCACAGGATGATGTTTTTTGTTGTTCTAGAAGCAAAGAAGAATTGCGTGAAAACAATAATTTCGGTGCTTTAGCTTGGATTGAGAAGTTTGAAAATGAAGTAAATGGAGTAGGGAAGCCACTTCCAGAAGTCTTGAGTAGAAGAAATTTACATTGGTATGAGATTGAAACAAGTGAGCTGGCTGATTTCTTTACTATGATGAATCCTGATAAAAGGCTCTTCTTTGGAAAATTTGAAGAAAAAAGCTTCATAAATCAGAGGTTAATTGGATTAAGAGTTCAGGATTTGAATATGGATCGTGAGCTATTGCATGCTTTATTAAATTCAATATTATCTATTTATTACATTGAGGCTTTAGGTTTTGGAAGGGGATTGGGAGTTTTAGATATTAATAAAGATAGTATAGCTTCAATGTATATACTCAATCCAAATAATCTTAATGAATGTCAAAAACAAAAAATTAAAGAATTGTTTTCTCCAATTCTTGAAAGAGAAATTTATGATTATGAACAAGAATTAAATAAGGAAGACAGAATTGCTTTTGATAAGTATGTATTAGACTGCTATGGATTGTCCAGTATATATGCAGATATAAAGAACTCGTTTTTATCTATGCACAAATCTAGAAGAAATATATAAAGTTGAGGGCTAGTTGAATGTATATAAAGAATATTATTATAAAAAATTTTAGACTATTGAAGCACACTAAGATTTCATTAAGTCAAACAAAAACAATTTTTGTAGGGAAGAATAATACTGGTAAAACAACTGTGATGAATGTGTTTGACCTCATTACTAATTGCGTTAAAAGATTGAGATTTGATGATTATCCATTGAGCTGTAGAGCTAACCTATATAGTCAGATTAAAGGATATTTCAATAAAGAAATATCTGTAGAGGAGTTAAAATTAAAAGTTGAACTTACTCAGTTTCTTTTAGAGATTGAATATAGTGATAGAAATGAAAATGATTCGCTGGGAGAACTTTCAAATTTTATTATTGATTTAGACGAGACGATTACTGTAGCTAAAATTAAATGTATTTATGAATCGGTTTCTAATATAGAGACAGTATTATTAGATTTAAAGGAACAGTATGAGAATTTAATTACAAATATTGGATCTGATGATAATTTGCAAATATTACAACAAATTATAAAAAGAGAATTTCATCGACTATTTGAGTTAAAAATTTATGCTATAAATCCAACAAATGAAGATGATTTTCAGTTAAAAAGTTATGAAAATTTGAAGGGACTTTTCAATTTAAGGAAAATAACAGCTGAACGTAATTTAGGAGAATCAAATGAAGAACCTCAATTAAATCCATTAGGAAGAGTTTTAAATTCACTGTTTAACACAGAGATTTCAGAAGCAGAAAGTTCTATACAGCCTGCAATATTAAGCTTGAAGAAAACTATTAATTTGACTAAATATAATTTGCAGAATGATATTAGTGTCCATATGGATTCAATTGTTGATTCAATGTTACAGTTTGGATACCCATCAGACGAGGATTTGTTGTTAAAAGCTTACACTGATCTGGATATAGAAAATAGTATCATATCTGGAACAAAATTGAATTATAGGAGCCATGATAATATTGAAGAATTGCCTGACACATATAACGGTTTGGGATATAAAAATTTAATAAAAATTTCTTTGATTCTACAAGATTATTTGCGTTCTTTAAAACAAGGGGATTTAAGGATTCATCTATTGTTTATTGAGGAGCCAGAGGCACATATGCATCCACAATTACAAGCAACTTTTATAGAATATATAGAAAGCTTTCTTAAAGTAGAAAATAGTAAAGTTCCGATACAAATAATTATCACAACACATTCTTCTCATATTGCAAATACAGTACCTTTTTCACAAATAAGATATTTTAAAAAAGGTTCTCATAATGTTGTATGTAAAAATTTAGATACTTTTAAGTTAAAAGATGAAGATCCTTCTGAAAGAAGAACAACTATTGAATTTCTGCAACAATATATCAAGTTAAATCATTGTGATTTGTATTTTTGTGATAAAGCGATATTAGTTGAAGGTACATCGGAGAGATTGCTTATTAAGGACATGATAATTAAATGCTTTGATTTAGATAAGTATGGAAATGAAAATCCTTCTTTACAATCACAGTATTATACAATTATTGAAGTTGGTGGTGCGTATGCTTTTAAGTTTTTTGACTTTTTAAACTTTATTGAAATCCCCACATTAATAATTACAGACATAGATTTTGTTGATAAAAATGGCAAAGCTTGTAGAAGGGCAGAAGCCAAAAGAAGTTCTAATGGAACAATAAACAGATGGTATAGAAATAAATTTGATTTAAATAAGAAAGACAAAGTGTTAATTAATAAAATAACAGATATGTTAGAAAATGAAGATGAATTAATAGATTGCAATTTAAGGTTAGCTTGTCAAGAACGTGAGAATGATATTCACCCACGAAGTTTTGAAGAGGCAATTATGAACGTGAATCGAGAATTATATGGGATTGAAGAGAATGTTAGTGAAATTGAGTTTGATTCTAATAAGGAGAGCAAAACAGATTTTGCATTTAATCTGCTTTTTAATAAAGACTTCTCTAATTACACTATCCCTTCATATATTTCAAAAGGTCTAGTATGGCTAAGCTCTCAAAAAAACACTGCTAATAATTTGGGGGTGGAAAAGACTAAATGAAACAAATAAGTAATTATGAAAAAGCAAAAAAAATAGCAGATAGTATCGATAGGGAAATTATAGAAGTTCTGAAATCAAAAAGAAGTTTTTGTGTAGAAGCTGGGGCAGGTTCAGGTAAAACACACTCTTTATTAAATGTTATTAATTGGTTAGAAGAAAATGCTAGTTCATATGACAAGGCAGTAGCATGTATAACCTATACGAATGTTGCTGTAGACGAAATAAAAGAAAGAATATCAACTTCTAGTGCAATAATCCCTTGTACAATTCACGCCTTTGCTTGGGAAGCTATAAAAAGATTTCAGAAAGATTTGATAGTTTCATTGAATTCACTGGAGTTATTTAACTGTTTCTCTCAAGAAGAAATAGAATCTATAAATAAAGTAAATTATACATTAGGAACACGTCATATTGAAGATTCTATTATGTATTTACACCATGATGATGTTATAGAAATATTTGCATTATTTTTAAATAAAATTAAATTTAGAAAATTATTAAGCCAGAAATACTCACTAATTCTAATTGATGAATATCAGGATTCATCAAGAATAATTATGGAGAAATTTTTAGAATTCTTTATAAATCAAAATAAAGGACCACAGTTTGGTCTATTTGGTGATTATTGGCAAACCATATATTCACTTGATAAGGTCTGTGGTGAAATTAAAAGTGAAAATATTGTGGAGATAAAGAAAAAATCTAACTTCCGTTCTCAGGAGATAATAGTAGAAGTACTTAATAATATCAGACCAGAATTACCACAAATATCTGCTATTAATGAAAATGATGGAGAAGTATTAGTTATCCTGACAAATAATTACTTAGGACCACGTATTCCAAAAGGATATTATAAAGACGAACTTCCAGATTTGATTCTACATGATTATATTCTTAATGTATTTGCAGAATTAAAAAAACGTGGGTGGGGAGCTAAGGAAGAGACAACAAAAATATTTATGTTGACTCATAAGATGTTATCTAAACAACAAGAGTATAGCAATTTGTTAGAAGTTTTAGAAAATGGTTTAAAAGAGCAAACTGATCCTCATGTTAATTTTTTTAACAATTACTTAGAACCAATTTATTATTCACTTAGTGAGAACAATGCTTCTTTACTATTTGAAATATTAGGGACTAATCGTCAACCTTTAGAAGCAAGAGGGAAAAAACTTGAATGGAAAAAACTTTACAAAGGTTTAGATGTATCAAGAAAAAAACAAATATATGATGTACTTAAATGTGCTTATGAAAGTAAACTAATACCTATTTCAGACAAGATACTATCTAATTTTATTTCATATGAGAAAGGAGAGGCGGACCCCAAAATTAATAGATTGTACCAAGTTAAGTACAGTGAGGTTATTAATGCATTAACTTTTTTTAATGAAAACTCAATATATGCAACAAACCATGGGGTTAAGGGTGCAGAATACGAAAATGTATTTATGGTAATGGGTAAAGGTTGGAACAATTATAGATTTGAAAACATCTTGTATAAGAAGGAAAATGAGTTATCTGGTAAACAATTAGAATCTTTTATTAGAAATAGAAATCTTTTTTATGTTGGATGCTCTCGAGCTAAGAAAAGATTGGCTATTATGATAACCATCCCCGTTGAAAAAGATTTTGTTGAATATTTACAGGATGTTTTTGGAAAAGAAAATATTGTAGAATATTCAGAGTTAGTTAAAATTTAAGGAATAAAAGAAGTAGATTTTATCTCTCTACTTCCTTATCCATATAGCTATTATAGTTCTTTTGATATAAAACAAGTTCAGAAAACTTCTCTTTATTAAGAGAATACTCTTTCATAAGGGTATTCTTTTTTGCAGTAAATAAAGTTTTTTAAAAATCTCTTTTGATTTAGGAATATTAAAAATGATAACAGTTAGCAAATAAAGAAAAATCATATAATGCTTATAATTTATCTTATCTAGAGTCATTAAAAAGATAAATAATTTTAATTAGAATATTTTATTATAATTCATACCTCTATTTTTATTATCTAAAAAAGTTTCTGACATATAAATAATGACATCAAAAAAGATGTTCAAATTTAATAAATTAGGAGGAATTAAAGATGAATGAATTTGAAAAAAGAAATTTTTTGATTCTAAAAAAGATGCTAGAATTACTGGAGGTATGTGAGGAAAACAACAAAACAAAAAGTTTTAAATTCTTTAAGAAAAAAGACGAGGACCTTTATTTCCAAATAAACTGTTACAAACTTGAATTGAGTAACAGAAGGCTGGAAGTAAAATTATATGAAATTGGGAGATTATTTGTAATATATGAAAAGTATACAAATAAAGCATCTCAAAAGCATGATTACAACTTATCTAAGTATGAAATTAATGCTATTTCCAGTGTGTTAAATCAAATAATTAAAGATTTCAGAGAAAATGTTGTAAGATTATAGTAAAGCTACTTTAGCCCATAGAACAATGTGACTATGGGCTAACATTTTTCTAGTATCTAATCTTTATTTACATCAAAATTAATGTATTTTATAACAGTATTCCTTGATAATTTAAATTTTATAGCAGTTTCAGATATATTACTATTTTCAAGGTAATATTCTTTGACTTTTAAAATAAGTTTTTCTTTTTCTTCTCTTTTTTGATTAACTATAATCTCTTTTTTAGTATAAGGTTTTAAGCACGACATAAACTGACTTTCTTCTTCTGAAATATCTAACCATTCCATTATTTTTTTGTTTGTTAATTTCTTATATTTAGGAGCTACATTTTTTTGAGCACTATTCCACTTTGATTCTATATAACTTTCCTTTTCGAAGATTCCACCTATTAAACTGCCAATTTCATATAAAATATCTTTAGATAAATTTCCATTAAGAATTGTCCAAGCAGCCTGAATCATTATTTTGTCTCTACTGCCTACAAGTGTATCATTTTCTTTTCTAATTTTAATTAGTGTTTTATCATCAGCAATTCTTTTTAAACTTAGTTTTTCAATGCTTGTTTTATAGATATAATTATTTTCATTTACATTTTTTTCTGGCTTTAATTCATTTATCCACAAACCAAGATTATATCTAGGAAAATATTTAATACTTATACATGTACCTTTTGCTAAAGCTGATTTGTTATAGGATAAAGGTAATCTTATTATTTGCAGTACATTTGATCCAACATTTTTATCTAAATCAACATTTTTTAATGCATATACATCTGCATTTTTTAATTCAGATATTTTTTCATATAAATTTTCTTTTAGATACATCGCACAATCTTGGTATAAACTTATTTGCTGTTCTTTTCTAGTTTTATTTTTATAGAAATACATAGGTTCAATTAAATAGAATAAATGTAATCCTCTACCTGAATTAAGGACTATATGAGGACAAAGTACATCATCAAAGACATTAAATGTTTTTAATGCGGTATAAACTTGCTCTGCTTTTTCATGGCTCCATTCAGAAGATCTGCAGTAATCTAGGTCAACAACAATGTAAGAAACACGCTTTATAGTATCTAAATCAATAATTGCTTTGTTTGTTGTGTTATAAAATGAAGGGAATCTTTCAGCAACTGAAATATAAATATTTTTTCTGTTATAATATTGAAGTTTTTCAAGCTCTATAAATTTAACTGTATGCTTTCTGCTTTTTATCCTCATGTAGACAATTCTTTACTCATCATTTTTTTGATAAAGAAGTTCTATAAGTTCATCTCTAATTACATTTTCTGACATAAAATACTCCTTTTAATTTCTTAAAAGGTATATGTCAGAAAATTTTTAAAACTTCGTTTTTCTTACACATCTTTGATGAAACATAAGTGGTAAAAAAATCGCCTATTACAAGGGTACTTTACTGATGCCTTAGCAACATACATGCTTATGTTACAGTAAGTTAACTTTAAACTACTATTTATAGACATAGATTTTACATATACATCCATTTATTTTAGTACAGATAAGATTGAGCTATTACATCAATACGATTATGTCCTAAGTATTTGCTGGTTATTAACATAGCTTTTCGATCTAATATTTCTCCAGCTCTATCATTTCTCATGATGTATCTTTCTCCGCCTTCTGAAATTAAACCACCAGGTATTTCATCGATTGGTCTTGCATAATGATTATAAATTCTCTTGGCGTATACTGCTCTGTAGTGGTGGTTGTCATAATGAGAAGGTAATTTTGGTGCTATTTTAAGCTCTCCAGCTTCTTTAAAAATATTTATTATTTCTTCCGTTTCTTCTTTATCCTTGCCCATGATTAAAGCTAAGCGTTTTTTCCCGCCCTTTCCTTGTCTAACTTTTACATAATATTGTCCGTTGACTTCTTTTAAATCAACCCCTCTTACAGCTTCCATTTCTTTTTTTCTTAATCCTGTAGAGCTTGTTATTTTAGAAAATTTTCTTTCTAGATCTTCTGATATGTGTTTATCTCTATTAGCTTCATATCGACTTCTTTTGATTGATTTTCTTGTCCTTGGTGGTGTCGCTATGAAGTTTGTAGATGATGTTCTTAAAACCTTTGATATAGCTGATTTGGCTGTGCTAATTGAGTAAGCAGATAAGCCTTGATTAGTTAAGATTTTCAGATATTCATTTACATGTTCTGTTTTAACTTGTTGTATTTTCTTTATTTCAGGATAATTTTCTTTCAAAAATTCTGCAAATTTATAACATTGTTGTTTGTAAGTTTTATAAGTTGTAACGCTATAAATTTTATTGTTTGCAGTGGCTGATGAATCGTGTTTATCATCATTTCTTGATGTACTCATACCATCATTTAACATTTTTGTTAATCTATCATAAATCTGTTTTTTTAAAATGTATTTCTGCTTTCTTTTATTCCATTTTTTAGTTTTTTTCTTTTCTTCATCTATTGTTCCAAATGCTTTGTTAAAAGCTTCGTTTGTGATATTAAAAGACATAGAATGCTCCTTTCAAATATATAAACTATCTTTTTAAAATTAAAGCTCTTAAAATCGATTCTAGAGCCTTATTTGCTACTCTAATTGTTAAGACTAAGCTTTTTATACTACCGAGTCCGTAGAAGCTTATAAGTTGTCTAATCTAAGACAAAACACATTTTTTAAAGAGCTTGGCTTGCTCTAAAGTACACATTTTTAGATTGATAGCTTGGCTTGCTATTTAATGGTTTTGTAAGTGCATTCCTACACTATACATTTTTTTACCTACTTAAAATTTTTGCTCTATAAACCTTTTTTATTTTTTTCCTTACTCCATATTTTGCAACTTCCTTTCTTTGTTTCCTCATTTTTTATCACTTCCTTTTTTGTTTTCTCCATGCCATCAATTTTCTATCTATAATTTGTCAGAAAGAGTCCTTAATAACAAAAGAGTTTAAAAACTTATCCTTGGCAAGTACCCTAAATCTGTTTATACGTCCATAAATGGAGCGTATAAACAGATTTTTTGTGAGTAAAATAAATTAATAGTATTTTTTTGTAAATTAGATTATTAGGTAAGTTCTAAAAAAATTTCTGACATATACAAGTTGAAATTAAAATATCGGAGGATTTCAACTTGGATAATATGTCAAATAAAAATAATCAATTAGATTCTTTGGCTGTGCTTCTTCAAGAATTAATAGAAAAGTATGTAGATCAAATAGACTTTGAAAAATTGGAAGTACCGCCAAGACTTTCAGAAAAAAATAAAAATGAGGATAATATTAATTCTTCGGATTAGGCTACTGCATTGACTTTTATATTAAGACTTATGTAAAATGTAGGTATAACTATAACGTGAAAATATGTCCAAACTAAAGGTGGAAAAATGAAAAAGAAAAAAGCGTATGTATATACAAGAGTGTCAACATCTATGCAAATTGATGGTTACTCACTTGATGCTCAGGAAGAAAGAATAAAACAGTATGCAAAAGCTTATGATATAGAAATAATAAAAACCTATAAAGATGCTGGAAAATCAGGAACATCTATTTCAGGTAGAAATGAATTCATAGCTATGCTTAATGATATAGAAGCTGAAAAAGATAAAGTTGATTATGTAATGGTTTTTAAATTATCAAGATTTGGAAGAAATGCAGCGGATGTATTGCAGTCATTACAAATCATGGAAAATCATAATGTAAATCTAATTTGTGTTGATGATAGTTTAGACAGCTCTAAAGATTCTGGAAAACTTGTTATAACAATTCTTTCAGCAGTAGCAGAAATGGAACGTGAAAATATACTTTCTCAAACTATGGAAGGTCGAAAACAAAAGGCTAGAGAAGGTAAATGGAATGGTGGTTTTGCTCCAATTGGCTATTCATTAGATAATGGAGAATTAGTTGTTAATGAAGATGAAGCTAAAGCAGTAAGGATGATTTTTGATTTATATGCTAATTCAGATATGGGAGCCAATGGAGTATCTAAGTATTTAGTTTCTTTAGGTATTAATAAACCTATAAGACAAAATGGCAAGAATCCATATTTTTCAGCTAGTTTAATAAGACAAATATTGGATAATCCCGTATATAATGGGAAAATTGCATATGGAAGAAGAAAAACGAATAAAGATAAAAATACTGGTAAAATTAAATTAGAAAAATCTGATCATTATATTATAGCTCAAGGAAATCATGAACCTTTAATTGACGATGAGTTATGGAATACAGTTCAGGAAAAAAGAAAATCTCAAGCTAAAAAGTATGAGAAGATAAATAGAGGAAAAGATGAGAGAGTTCATATCTTATCAAATTTAATAAAATGCCCATATTGTAGTGCTGGTTTATATGGAAATAAAAGCCGTAAACGTAATAAAAACAAAAAAGGAGAGCATTACAAAGATTATTACTATTACGGATGTAAACATCGACAAATGATGAATGGACATAAATGTACTTTTAATAAACAAATTAGGGCTGAATTAATTGAAAAAGAAGTAGAAACAATAATTACTCAAATAGTTAGCAATCCTACTTTTGCCAAAAAAATTGAAGAAAAAATCAATATTCAAATAGATACAAAAGAAATTGACGAAGTTATTAATAAACACTTAGCGAAGATTAGGCAATTAACAGGTACAAAAGCATCACTAATTAATCAAATAGACTCTTTAAATTTTGAAGATAAACATTATGATAGAAAATATACTGATTTAAATCTCAGACTTGATGCAATATATGATCATTTAGAATATGCAGAAATGCAGTTAAATGATAGCAGAAAAAGGAAAGAGGCGATCCTTGAAGAAAAAATAACTTCTGATAATATTTATAAAATACTTGTTAATTTTAATAGCCTTTATACAGTCCTTTCAGATATCGACAAAAAGAGATTGCTCAATGAATTGATAGAAGAAATTCAGATTTATGATGAAAAACCTAAAAATGGAACTTGGATAAAATCGGTTGTTTTCAAGCTTCCGCTTATAGATTATGACATTGACTTTAGTTTGGACAATAAAGATAATGTTGAGACGGTAGCACTTTTGTCTAAACTTGATGTCGATAAACACATAAGTGTTAAAATATAGCTGGATTTGACAAGTGCTGAAAGTGAGGCAAAATATAAGCAAATCAAAAAGATGTACTGTTTGGATGATAGAAGTGCAGAATGAACAAAAAAATTACTAGCATTTATGATATATGTAGAAGATAAAATCAAGTAATATTGTTTGACGAAGAAATAAATCAACAATTTATTTATTTTGAAAAAGTGAGTGGATTATTGGAGAAATTTGTTTATTTTGCAATTATCATTATGACAATAATTACAAGAGAGTATACAAAGTCTTTAACTCGACGCGGATGAATTTAATGACCTATAACATATTAAGGGTATTGATCGTAGCATTTTTAATTAGATATATTTTTTGTATAGCATAAAAATAATATGTGGTAAAACTATAGTTATGGTCTGTTTGATGAAAGTACCATAAAAAGTAATATTTTAATTCCCCAACGGAGGAGGAAAATGCAAATGTTTAAGCGTGGCATAGGAATTGTAGCAATATTTATAATGATATTATGTTTAGGGGGGGTGCAGAATGAGTGCGAATTACACAAACAATACGGAAACAAAGGACCAGAATGTGGTTTTAACCGACCAGCAGAAAGAGATATTAACAAAGGAAGAACTTCCGCTTGATTACAGCCAACTTACCGGCAAACAAAAGATTTATCTTAGTATGGCGGACTATATGCTGACATATGTAAATGAGAAATATGCGCCGTATGGAGTGCATTTTACATATATTGCCTATCATCATCCGGAACTGCTGGATAAGGAAGCGCGCATATTGATTGTTCCCGACGGATATGACCCGGAAATTGATACGGTTGAAGTGTCGAAAAAGGATGGAAATTATGAGGACGACTATTTGGATTTTGCAGTACGAATTGAATTTGAAAAGTTGCTTAATAAACATTGTGCGGAGTTTTTGCCGGAAGAACAGTTTCGTGTGTATGTATCGAGTCTTGATGTTGGAGATGTGAAGACGGAAGAACTTACAAAATTGAATGAAGATTTTTTAATGCAGCACACTATTTCAAGGATAGGGGCTTACATCCTTATCTCGGATGAGATTTGTAAAACGGATGATGAACTGATGAAATTTACGACAGAGTTTTTTACGTGGATGAAAGAAAATAAGTTTTATGGCGGTCCGTGGGTGGAAGTGTGTAGAAACGAAAGGTTTACATCTTCTGAACATAAGGATTTTTCGGAGGTAAGGGAAGGAAGAATAGCATTTGCGCTTGGAACTGTTCGCAAAGGTCAAGAATTTGATATTGAAATACGTGGCAGTGTTGAGCAAGGAGGAAAATAACAATGAATGGTAACGTATTAACAGATGAAGAATTGATCCTGTTAGAGCAAAATAGAAAGCTATAATCAGAGGAAAGTTAACACTGATAAATTTCTAAAAATTTTCTTAAAATAATCAATAATTCAAATTCCAGTTTGTAGAACTCAGTAAAACAAATTCTGATTGATGTGGCAATAAAGGAGTGATATAAAATGATTTACGAACCCGAAAATCTAAAAAATAAAAGAGCAATATATGAAAAAAGAGATAAATGGCTTATCCGATTGGCCTTGCTATTTTGGGCGGTACTGCTATTTATTTATGTGAACATAGCTCCCTATGTAAAATCAACAATTGGCTTTTTAGGCGTTATCGTTGGTGGTGTTGTTATTACTATTGTTTATTTCTTTACTGTATTCTTTGTTTTAATGCTTAGAGGACGTCAATTCAGAAAACTGAATAACGATATTGTAAAAGAATATCAAGAAAACAAAAACGGAGAACTCTTTTTAGAGAAACTTCTTGCAATAGATACGAAACCTAAAGAAATGCAGGATGAAATGATATGGTATCTCAATATTGCAACTGCATTTAATGTATTAGGTAAACGAAATGAATGTATTGCTTTATTTAAACAATTAGAAGAAGTTGCAACAGAAAAAGAGAAAGAATATATTCAAAATAGCATCAAATTTGTGCAAGAACAATCATAAAAAGACGATACTCATTAAGAGTTACAATAAAATTAAGAAAGACGGGAGATAGTCAGATGTTTTGTACTATTCCCCATGTTATTTTTAGTGTAATATCAAGACTCATTCAATCGTGGTAAAATAAATGTTTTTCTATAATTTAAAACGCTTGAGAGTGTTGTATTGATGTCAATGAAATAGAATAACAAGATATAATAGTGTTGAAACAGGTGGCTTTTAGGATATTTTAAAGAAATCTTAAAAGCTATTTTTCTATTATATCTAAAGAAATATTTATGCGAGTCCAAGAAGAAATGGATAGACGATCTAATATGGTAAATAGCAAAGGAAAGAGAAGAATTAATTCAAGCAAATACACACTTTCAAGTATTGTCTACAGCTCTAAATGCAGGGATATCTAAAAGCATTAAATTAAAAGAAATAATAAAAAAGAATATTTAAAAATCCATCACGGGTGATGGAAGTAGACAGATAGAAGAAATAGAAGAAATCACAAAAGATATTACAAAAAAATATCAAAATAGCCTAGAAGAAATCACAATAAGGCAAACGAAAAAGAAATACTTTTAAATATAAAAATAAAAGACGAAAAAATTATCCCATATATAAAAAATCAATACAAAGATTCAACTTACAACATTAACCTAATAAATAAAAAAGAAAAAATAAATATTTCAGGCAAAGATTATCTCATATATAATCTATTAGGAAAAAAATTCAAAATATCTATGAACGAATTTTACCAAGAACGAGAAAAATATTGAATTATCCAACTGAACTTATGCCTGAAATTGTTAGTGGTACAAAAAAAGAAAATGCAGCCTATGTGTTTTCTGATTTTTATATAAGCAATGAAGATATTGAAGATAGTGAATTATCATCAATATTTGAAACATTTGCAAAGGGCGGAATTTATAAAGATTGTTGTTTTGGGAACTCATGTACACATGCACTGGTTAGACAAAAAAAGCTTATGAATAGGAATATTGAAAAATCAGAAGGGATAACTTTCATTGTAGGAAAATTAAAAGAGCCATATATAGTGCAAGTAATAGGTTAAATAAATGATGAATTGCAAATAATATTGCGACACCTAAACCAAACTAAGTTCATGCATAAATAAATCAAATGAAGTTGGGTCTGTAAATAATTTTGTGTATCAACCTAAATCCTGACATGATATGTACCCTCTTTACTGGACAAACCAGTAAGGAGGGTATTTTTATGAAATATATCTATGGGTTTAGAAAGAACTGTATAGAATTATACAAACAAGGTAATGGTCTGATACACCTAGAGGTATCGACAAATATTACTTCCGTAACTACATAAGAAGATGGAATAATTTAGTAGAAACACATGGAATTGAGGTATTAAAGCATAAATCTCATATATATCCATAAATTTTGTAATTGTTAACCCATGAATAAAGTTATCCAGGATTAATACCGATTTCAATTGCTACAGACCTTATTGTTTTCCTGCTAGCACTTTGCTTACTATTTCTAATTTCTCATCAGTTGTCCACTTGATATTATTTCCATGTTTTAAAATTTCTGGACCATGAAGTTCTTCTCAAAGAGATAGTAGATCTTTTTTATTAATTTTATATTACAATTAATTTTGATTAATTTACTATATTATTAATGGTATACTGTGAATATGACTATTAAAATTTAATTAAGAGGATAAGAATGAAAAATATTTTAATAATAGAAGATAATAAAGAGATAGCGTTACAAATGGAAAAGTATTTAGTTAATAATGGTTATGAGGTAGAGATTGCATCATCTTTTTACGAAGCAAGCTATAAGATGAATGTAGATATTGATGTGGCACTATTAGATATAAATCTACCAGATAAAGACGGTCAACATTTGATAGAAAAATTAAAAGATAAGGACATAAGAGTTATTATAACAACTGTAAAAAATGATGAAGATTTTATAATTGAATCTCTAGATCAAGGAGCAGATGACTATTTAACTAAACCATTTTCCCTTGCCATATTAAGGGCAAGAATTGATGCGGTTTTAAGGACAATACCTATATCACAAGATAAAAGTATATCTTATAAGGATATAAAAATAGATTTAAATCAGTCAAAAGTTTATTTTAAGGGAAATCTAGTAGATTTAACTTCGCTAGAATATGAAATCCTAGTCTTATTTATAAAAAATCCCAATAGAGTTTATACAAGAGGTCAGCTGTTAGAAATGTTCTGGGAAGATAGGGATAAGTTTGTAAATGACAATACTCTCACATCAACTATTAAGAGAATTAGAGAAAAACTTGATAGAGAAGTTATTACTACTGTTAGAGGAATTGGTTATAGGATGGATTGAGATGATATATGTATTATGGATAATAAGTCTTGGACTTCTATATTATTTTTTAGAATCAAGAAAGAAAAATAGAATAAATGAGCTTATAGATCTGATAGAAAAAATGAAAAACCAAGAATATAAAATTCCTATGAAGCAAGATGATTTTTCAATTTTAGAAGATAAAATTTACAAACTTTTTATAGAAATAGTCGAAGCAAAAGAGACAAGTACTAGAAATAGTGAAAAGCAAATTGAATACCTAGAAGATATCGCCCATCAAATAAAAACTCCCATTACATCTATGCTTTTTTCCATAGAAAATTTGGAGATGGACTTTCCAGATAATGATGATATAGGAATTTTAAAAAGGCAAACAATTAGATTAAACTCTCTATCATATATTTTACTCAAACTATCAAGCCTTGATGCAAACAAAGATCTTATGAAAAAAGAAAAAATACGTTTAGATGAATTAGTAGATTATGCCTTAGATTGTTTGAATTTAAAGAAATCTATGAAGGTAGAAAAGAGAACGGATTTAAAAGAAAATAGCATCAATGGAGATTTTTATTGGTTGGCAGAAGCCATGATTAATATTGTGAAAAATGCTGACAGTAGACCGACTTGTGATAAAATCGTGGTTTCATCATACAAAAACCCCCTCTATACAAGCTTAATCATTGAAGACAATGGCGGTGGAATAGAAAAAGAGAATATGAAAAAAATCTTTAAACGCTTTTATAAAACCCCTGACTCAAATGGTTTTGGAATTGGACTTGCCATGGCAAAGACAATTATAGAGAAAAACAATGGAGAAATTTCTGTTTCCAATGCAAAAGATGGAGCAAGATTTGAAATGAAATTTTATAATGTCACCTAAAAATCACTTTACTTTTATATACTTACCTTAAATTAAGGAGGAAAGTATGGAAATATTAAAAGTAGAAAATTTAAGAAAAGAATACGGCGAGGGAAACTCCAAGGTAGTGGCCCTAGATGGAGTTGACCTTACAATAGAAAGAGGCGAATTTGTTGCCATTGTAGGGCCTAGTGGATCTGGCAAATCTACACTTTTGCACATTGTAGGAGGAGTAGATAGTCCAGATGATGGCAAAGTTTATATAGATGGTAACGACATCTCAAAGTATTCTTCAAAAGAATTAGCCTACTTTAGAAGAAGAAAAGTCGGACTAATTTATCAATTTTATAATTTGATTCCCAACTTAACAGTTCGTCATAACATAGAGCTTCCACTAAAACTAGATAAAAGAAAAATAAATCAAGATGAATTTTCAGATATAGTAAATAAACTGGGTATAGAAAGTAAACTTGACTCTTTTCCAAGTGAGCTTTCAGGAGGTCAGCAGCAGAGAGTTGCCATAGCGAGAAGTCTTATCTATAATCCATCTATCATATTGGCAGATGAACCGACTGGAAACTTGGATAGAAAAAATTCTAAGGAAATTATAGAAATTTTTAAATATTTTAACAAGACTTTAAAACAGACGATTATCCTAATCACCCACGACGAAGAAATAGCCTTACAAGCAAATCGAATTATTACAATAGTTGATGGAAAAATTGTAGGAGATGAAAGAAATGAATAAGAAGAATTTTCCTATTTTTATCTCACTTTTGATTGTTAGTTTGTTTTTTACTGTGGTTTTTTATTACGGATATACAAATATGAAGGCTAACTATGGTTATTACATGGCTTCAAGCTTTTATCATGGAGAGATTAAAGAAGAACTTTCAAATGAAGATGTTGAAAAACTAATGTCCATTGAAGATATAGACTTGGTAGGGAAAATGTCTCTTAATCCTGACAACGGAAAGCTTGCTGACGATTTAGTCGTTGTCAACTACCAAGACCAAGCAATCAATAAGATGAGAGAGTATTCAAGACTTATTGAAGGCAGATTTGCTACAAAGGAAGATGAAATTGTACTTTCTGAAAGCCTAGTAAAGAAAAATAAACTTAAAATAGGCGACAAGGTGGAACTTGATTTTGGCAAAAGGTTTTTAGATGGCAAAGAGATAGGTCCAACAAGTGCAAATACTGACAGGGAAAAATTTGAGAGCCAAGGTTTAAAAAGTTTTTCTTTGGTCGGTGTTTATGGAGATGTCTACAATAAGTACAGTAAACTAAGTTTTGCCTTAGGGCTACAAGATAAAATGACCACCTTCAGAACCTTTGTAAAATTTCATTCATTTGAAGAAGCTTACAAAAATAGAGATAAAATACAAGCAGAAATCAATCAGACTTTGGGCAAAAAAGTTACTTTAGAATTTTCCGAAAGTCTTATAAATTATTACGGAGTAGAAAACGAACCCTTACAAAATATAATGAGCCAGGCTGTTCTTGTTCTATCAGTTCTTGGATGTATAGCCATCTTTGTGTTTTTTATAAAAAATATCTTTTGGGTTTGGGGCCTTCGAAAAATTAAAGAGCTGTCTATATATAAATCTATAGGGTCAACTAATGGTCAAATTTATTTAATGCTTTTAAAAGAAGGTTTAATTATATCAACCATTCCAATACTTTTAGGTCACATAGCAGGTTATTCCTTTATATATTATTTGTATAGTAATATACAAAAAGGTAATGGAGTAAGTGCCTTTGAAGTAGTAAGATTTAATCCATTATTAAGTTTATCAATACTTTTCGTTTCCTTTGTGATTGTAGCATTAGCTATTAAATCCCCTGCGAAAAAGATTTCTAAAATAAATATTATAGACGGCATAAGAGGAAATATAGATTTTTCAAAATCAAAGAAGAAAAGATCCAAAGATTTTTGGAAGGAATTAAAACTTAACAACTTAGCTTCAATAAAATCACAGAGATATATTTCTGCAATAGGGATAATTATAATTTCGGTTTTTATAATCACCATAGGCATCTCAACATACTACAGAGATTTTTCTCATTACGATGATGGCTATAATTTTTCTGTGGATTATTTTAGTGAAAAGAATCAAGTCCCAAAAATATTAAAAGAAATTGTAGATAAAATTCCCAACGACAAGTCTTATATTTCAAAATATAAATATGTTCAAGTAGAAAATACTAACGAATTCTCAAAGGAAGCAAAGGCGGCTGGATTAGATGACGAAGCGAAAAAGAATATAGAAAAATATAAGGCAAAGGGTATGGATGGATTTATCATAGCCTTGGAAGAAAAAGATTTAAAAGAACTTGGAGGAAAGAAGGGCGAATTTATTCTCTACAATACAATTCAAGAAGATTCTTCTATTCCAATAGCTAAGGCAAAGAGAATTCCATATTTTGAAAACCCACAGACTTTAGATATTAACTTAAATGATTATAAGAAGACGATTGAAATTTCAAAGACTATAACAAATTTGGGAAAATATAAGTCGAAAACAAGACCATTCGATGTAAAAATTTATACAGATTTTGACACTTATTTTAAACTGATGGAAGAGTCCGGCGATGAAAAAAATACAAACTATGCTTATACATTAAATATGAAAGTAAAAGATTCGGATACCAAAGATGTAAAAGAATATGTAGAGACCATGATTAGAAGTAAAATCTCACCAGAAGATCGCTTTAATATCACAACAGGTGAGGAAGCCGCAAAAAATGAATATAATGATTTGAAAAGTCTAATAAAAATTGTAATAGGAATTGCATCAATCATTTTTGTACTAAATATCACTAACGGCTACTCATCCATTAATTTAAGTCTTATGAGCAGAAAAAAAGAAATAGGAAGCCTTTATTCTTGTGGTATGGATGTAGATGAGTTAAAGAGTATTTATCAAAAAGAATTTATTGAAGAACAGGTAAAATCTTTTATAATTTCTATTATGGTGAGCTTAGGAGTTATGTTTATAATATCGATAATCGCTTCTGATTTAAGAATGAGTACTTTAATAAAATATTATGACTACAAAAGTTTTTTAGGATTTTCATTATTCGTCTATGGTATTAACCTAATCATCTATCACTTTTCCTTAAAGAGAATATTAGACAGACCGACTATAGATTTAATTCGAACAATATAATTTCAAAGTAAGAGAAGTATATGAAGGAAAAAGTAAAAAATTATTTGTAGTTGGAATCGTAATTTTTGCTCTTTCTTACCTACTTCCAGTCGATATGTTTGAAAGCTATACAACTGGACTCACATCAATGTTTGTCTGCCCAATTATTGGACTAATAGGTTTAATATTTGGGGTAAAGGAAAAGGACAGATTATTTATATTATTGAATATTATGTTAATCTTATTACTGCCTATAGCCGTGTTTGTAGGTCATCTAATATAAGTAATGTAACTAAAACAAGAAAATAATAACCTAAACAGCTCTTTTATGGGCTGTTTTTTCTGTGCTTAAGAATGATATAATAGATCATAAGATGAATACTAATTGGACATATTCCCACATACGAGGCTTTTGAAAAAAATTAAACTTTATCCATACTGTCTGCTCAACCCACGTGGAGAGTGTAGTGTTTGTATCAAAACTTAAAGAAAAATAATTGTAAAAACCAAGTAGTACTGAGATTTTTAGGAAATCTTGAAAATTTTTCATTTGGTTATTTAATGATTTTCAGAAATTTACCCACGGATAGGTTAACCGAGAAATCGCTAGGGGTGAGTTTCTAGATAGATATCGATAAGTTGTGGCTGTGAGATAGATATTTGAGAAATTTCAATTTTGAGATGAAAAATTATTATTAGAAAATATCAAACACATTTAAGAATTAAGAAAATATATTAAGGCAGGACTCTGGTCCTGCCTCTTTTATATTATCTTCTTTTTTTTATAGAACCTAGGAGGCCTCTTGCGATTTCACGACCAATGGTTCTCGTAATGGTGCCGAGCATGGAGTCGATACCCTTATCGAAGTAAGTCTTTTGACGGCGGTTGGATTTCTGTGCTTTTTCGAATTCTTTTTTTTGAGCATCAAGTTCTTTCTGTCTTTCGGCGTCTATTTTTTCTTTTTCAGCTTCAAGCTTTTCTCTTTCAATTCTTTCTAAAAGAATTTCGTAGGCGGATTGTCTATCAATTGCTTCTTTGTACTTTGTATAAAGTGGAGAAGAATTAACCAAGGCTCTATACTCCTCATCGGTTAGTGTTGAAAAGGATGAGTGGGGTGGAAGAATCAGTGCCTTGTCTGCCACAGTTGGTGCACCACTTTCATCCGCAAATGAAACCAATGCTTCTCCGGTCCTAAGATTTATGATTTCTTCTTTTATGTCCATGGATTCATCTTGTCTAAATGTGTCTGCAACTGCGTTTATCGCCTTTAGTTCCTTTGGAGAATAAGCTCTTAGTTGATGTACGATTCTGTTGGAAAGTTGTGATGAAACGGATTCTAGTATGTCGAGAGGATTTTGTGTGATGAAGAAAACGCCCACTCCTTTACTGCGCACGAGACGAACGACTTGGATAATCTTGTCTTGTAAAACTTTTGGCGTGTTGTTAAATAGTAAATGCGCTTCGTCAAAGAAGAAGACAAGCTTAGGTTTATCCAAATCTCCAAGTTCTGGGAAGTTTTCATAGATTTCTGAAAGCAAGTATAGGAGAAGCATGGAGTAGAGAAGTGGATTTGAGATCAATTTTGTAGCATTTAAAATATTTACCACACCCTTACCACTTGGATCTCTTCTAATAAAATCGCCGATGTCTATCGCAGGTTCTCCAAAGAATAAATCTCCGCCAGCATCTTCAATAAACAAAAGCTTTCTAGAAATTGCAGAGAGACTTTGACTAGCCACATTTCCGTAGGTTCTACTAATCTCGTCCCTATTTTCACCGACAAAATTTATCATCTGTTTAAGATCCTTTAAATCGATTAATAGAAGACCCTCACTGTCGGCAACTTTGAAAATAATATTTAAAACCCCAGCCTGAGTATCGTTTAGGTCTAAAATATTTGCGAGCATAAGAGGACCCATCTCAGAAACAGTAACCCTAAGTGGAATTCCTTTTTCGCCGTAGATATCCCACATATTTACAGGATAATTCTTAAAATCAAAATTAGAAATACCAAGTTCTTCAAGCCTTGAATTTAATTTGTCATTCATTTTACCAGGCTTTGAAATATTTGCAAGATCGCCCTTCACATCCGCAAGAATGGTCGGAACTCCAGCGTCAGAGAGACCTTCCGTAAGCACCTTTAGAGTTACGGTTTTTCCAGTTCCAGTAGCGCCGCTGATTAGTCCGTGTCGATTTATTTTATTTAAAAGAATATAATTTTCCGTATTCCCATTGCCAATCAAAATTTTGTCCATGAGAACCTCCTTTCATAATTAATTTCATTATAACATAATAAATTAATATATAGAGGAAAACCTGAACATAAATATATCCTGAAAAGATGTAAAAGAGTTATCTTTTATAAATTTCACAAGTAAAGACTTTCAAAATACAGAAAATTAAGACAAAAGATTAGCTAGGTTAAGAAGATGGTAAAGAATATATAATTTCATCGTGGGCACTGGTTATTATAAATATTGATTAGATTATATAATCATTGATTTGTGCTAAAATAATTTTAGCCTCATCCAGATTCTCAATGCCAAGCATCCAGATAAGAGTATTTTAATTTGCTTGTTGTGGAATTGACGAGAAGATAATTTTCATTTAAAGAGGAAGAATTCAAGGTGACAAAAATATTAAACATAAAAAACATGAGTAAAACTTATAATGTTGAAAAACTTACAGAAAATGATATTGAAACCATAT
>OGTS01000166.1_pt1 | contig 27461 bp, 18 predicted proteins | sample 1574681 | NCBI WGS metagenome assembly OGTS01 (sample SAMN03295829, study PRJEB24534) | human gut metagenome | isolation source: fecal sample 4 from infant 4 | host: Homo sapiens | place: USA: Pittsburgh, PA | collected 2014-07 | reverse complement strand
CGCCACAAGACTTATGGGGGAGCTGCTTCTCACGAATTCAATGTCTGTCGCCAAGTGACGGATCTCTACTTGGTTTATCGAGCCAGGAGAACGTCCAAAATGAGACGATCGTTGTTGGGTCCTGACAGCCCAAGCGGCACAAAAACTTAATCTTCAAACAAACGACCAACGAGGGCCAAGTCGTGGTCGGTTGTTTCTGCTCAACTGCCTTTCACAATGAAAGGGCGGCAAGAGTGAAAATTTCCTTTCGGTCGGCATCAAACCCACAGAATTTGGGGTCTTCCAGCACAAAGCGAAGCGGTAACGTATCGGGTTTTCATCGGCTCGATGAAAGACAACAGAGCTCAAAGAGGGTGCAGAGAAAAGCCAGAAATAGAGGCTTTAGTAGCATAGTTTCGCGCCATTTGCTCCAGCAACCTCCCACATTGGGTTAGAGACCAATGCATGATTGCGAGCCTTAAAAATGGGCGCAATGTTTGCACCTGAGCTTCTGGTTGTCGATCGCTTAAAAGCAAGCCGAGCGTAACCATCACGTCACTTCTCGTTTGTGCGTTGGACGCGACAACGAAAAGGACTCACTTGGATTGACGCTAAAGAAGGCAATCGCAGAAACTGAGTTGAAAAAAACGGGTAGTCTCAGCCGTTTCTCTCTTGCCCTAATGACAAGGAAAAACTTCTGGGACGAAAATTCTTTAAAAGTTCACAATGCGCTATGATTGGCTCTCTTGAGGAATTTTTCTTGATAAATCAAGAATCTCTCAATTGCGAGCAAAGCAAACTAAGCACATTTTTTGGCAGAGAAAACGAGAATGCGTTTTTCTCCACGGACGATAGTATAAACGATGAGCGAGCAAACAAAGGGCGAAAATCGCCCAATACCATCAAAGAATTTGTCACAGGTTCCTCAGGACGCCGTTTCTTTTGTGGAAATTGGCCCTGACGCCGAAGGACAGCGCCTCGATAATTTCTTAATGAAATTAGGGCGCCGCGTACCTAAAAGCCATATCTACCGCATTATTCGTGGGGGTGAGGTGCGTGTGAATCGTGCTCGCGCGAAAGCGGAAACGAAGCTTGAATTGGGCGACATTGTCCGTGTGCCCCCGATGCGCCGCTCAAACGCTGAAGTCTCGAAACCCGACGCCGTGCCCTTAGCTGAAGGCGTGCTCGATATTCTCTACGAAGATCGTCATCTCTTAGTCGTCAATAAACCCTCGGGGCTCGCCTCCCATGGTGGCTCTGGGATTAGCCACGGTTTAATTGAACGCCTTCGTGCAACGCGTCCCGAAGAGCTGTTCCTAGAGCTCGCTCACCGCTTAGATAAAGAAACTTCCGGAGCGCTCATTGTTGCGAAAACTCGCAAAGCCCTTGTTCGCCTGCACGACATGATGAAAGAAGGGGGCTTTGAGAAGCACTACACCACGCTGGTGAAAGGCGATTGGGTGAACGATCGTCAGCATGTGAAGTTACCGCTTTTGCGCATTTTGACGCCTTCGGGCGAGCGCTTTGTGAAAGTCGATAAAGAAGAGGGCGCTTTTGCGCACAGTATCTTTACGCTCCTGCACCGCTATGGGAACGTGTCCCTTTTAGATGTGGAACTCAAAACTGGCCGCACGCACCAGATTCGTGTGCATGCGCTCTCGCAAGGTTTCCCCTTGGTGGGAGACGACAAATACGGGGACTTTGAATTTAACCGTCAAGTCAAAGCTGGGCTTTTGGTGGCGCCTTTTAAGCGCATGTTCTTGCACGCCCGAGAACTTCACTTCTTGCACCCCGTGACGGGCGAGCCCGTCTCGGTGACAGCCCCCTTGCCAGAAGAGTGCGTGACGCTACTGAAGGCCTTGGGTTGGGTGCCAAAAGAAAAGAAAGCAAAGGAGTAACGAATGGCTTGTCGCTATGACTTAGTGGTGTTTGATTGGGACGGCACAGTGGATACCACGGGACTTATTGCCCGTGGGATCTGTATTGCTGCCAAAACCTTGGGTTACAAAGAACCCAGCTTAGCGCTTGCCCGCTCCACGATTGGACTTGATTGGCAGCACGCGATTAGCATCGCAGTGCCCGATTGTCCGCCAGAAGAATATCTGCACTTCAACCAGGTCTATCGCGATTGGTACATTCCGAACGAGCGTAAAGTTTTTCTCTACGATGGGATGAAAGATTTGATGGACGAATTGAAAAGCCTTGGCGTCCAGATGGCGGTTGCCACGGGAAAGTCTCGCCAAGGACTTACGCGTGTGCTCGGCGCCACGGGTTTAGCGCCATACTTTGTGAGCACGCAGACGGTTGATAAGTGTGAACCGAAGCCTTCCGCTGACATGCTCGAGAAAATTGCCATTGAAACTCAAATTCCCGTTGAGCGCACCATCATGATTGGGGACTCCGTTTTTGACCTCGTGATGGCGGCTCGCTACGGATGCGATTCCGTTGCCATGCTCTATGGCGCAGGGCTTCGCGCGGAATTGGCTCAGCACGCTCCGATCGCAATGTGTGAAGAAGTGAGTGAACTTCGCACCGCACTAGGTCTCTAGCACTTTAAAAGTTAAGAAAAATCGGATATTCTACAAAGATTGACTTGTATCACGATGAGGCTGGATTCTTGCCATAACGCCTAGGCGTGACAAGGCGATTTTGTTATCCTGTCAGGGTAAACCCCGATATGCACCTAAAGCTTTGATGAATGGGCAAAGACTTTGGGATTCGGAATAGCCATACCCAGTGCGCTAGCTGGGTTTCCGACGTATAGAAAATACTTTTGAGCATGCTTGAGAAGAAACTTCTTCTGAAAGGTCTTTTTTCGTTCCTGACCTTAACTCTCTCTACGCTGACACTTGCTTCCACTCCCCACACAGAGGAACCGCTTCTTTATCATGCGGACGTTGTGGTAGTGGGAGCTGGTAGTGCTGGGCTTTCCGCAGCACTTGAAGTCGCGAATCATCACGCTAAAGTGATTGTGTTAGAGAAAATGCCGATGATCGGTGGCAATTCCATGCAAGCCGCGGGTTATATGTTGGCACTCCCCTCTGAAAAGGGCGAACTCAATTACACCAAGACGCGTAACGAGCTCATCGAAGACATGGTCGCCGAAGGTGGCAAGGACGCAAGTAAAGAAAAAATTTCTGTCCTTGTCGATCGCTCGCACGAAGCAGTGAAATGGCTCCAGAGCATGGGTGCAGACTTAAAGAGTACGCCTGACTACGTTACGACGGATTTTTCCGTTGCCTACCATCCGCTCGCGGGTAACTACACCGTGGGTGAGGAAATCATCAAGGCGCTGGTGCACACCGTAGAGTCGAAAAACATCCCGATGCTCACGCTCACCCAAGTGACCAAAATCACGACGGATGAAAACGGTCTCGTCAATGGCGTGATCGCCCTTAAGGGAGATGGTCGCGAAATTGAAGTGCGCGCTCCTGCGGTGATTATTGCCACAGGCGGGTTTGCCGCGAGCGACAAGATGCTCGACAAGTACGTGAAGCTCCCTTATCCGATGAGTAGCACGAATTTGCCTGGTACCACGGGTGACGGGTTAGTGTTAGCGGAAAGGCTGGGTGCCAAACTCGTTGACATGGACCATGTGATGGTGCATGTGACCACGTTGCCTTTCTCTGGGCTCGTGATTCCCATGCAGGCCCGCACCGCAGGGGGGATCTTGGTGAACGAAAAAGGGCATCGCTTCACGAATGAACTTTCTTCTGAACTCCCGCCTTACTACAAACGTGCCGATGGCCACGCTTGGCTTATTTTGGATCAGGGGATTGTGGATCGCTTCCCCATTTTGCGTAACTATGCCAATTCTGGCTTTATGCAAAAGGGACGCACCGAAGAAGAGCTTGCTCGCCAGATTCGCGTGAACCCAGAAATTCTCGATCAGGAGCTCAATCGTTACCGTGCCTTTGCGCGTCGCCAAAAGGACGTGGACTATAGTCGTCCAACGATGGGAAGTTTGCTCCAAGAGTATCCGCTCTACGCAGTGAATGTGCGCCCAGGTCTTCAGAGTACTTTAGGGGGTTTAGCAACAGACCTCTCAGCTCGCGTTTTAAATACAAAAGATAAGCCTATCCCAGGGCTTTACGCAGTGGGTGAAGTCACTGGTGGCGTCTTTGGGGCGCGTCGTTTAGAAGGTTCTTCTTTAACCTCGAGCGTCGTCTTTGGTCGTATTGCTGGGCAAGCCGCCGCAAAGTACTCTCTTTCGCAAGACGGTGCTCGCACGGAAAAGTCTCTCGTGAAAAAGGTTGAAGAGATCGAAGAGGCCAAGGCGGAAGAAAAATAAAATCTCTCTAAATGATCTTTTCTTAAAAGCGCGCTTGTGCTATAAAACTATTCACAAGCTTTTGTTTCAGGCAGGAAAGTTTGTCTTTTCTGCCTAAACTTTTTTCGGGGTAGGTAGAGATCAATGGCGCGTGCGTTGAGAATTTTTCATTCCGCAGATTGGCATTTCGGCAAGACGATCGGGAACGTGGATCGGACTGAAGATTTCCTTCATTTTATTGATCACTTTATGGCGCTTGTGAATGAGCGTAAGCCCGACGTGCTTTTGATTGCCGGGGATATTTTCGACACTTCGCTTCCCTCTAACAAAGCCCAAAAGCTCTACTACAGCTGGATTCATCGCCTGCAAGGCACCTCTGTGAAAGCCATTGTCATTACGGCAGGAAACCACGATTCGCAGCGTTTTCTCGAAGCCCCAAGAGCACTGCTTGAAACGATGAATTACTTTATCGCGGGCGAAACCCCGGAAGAGCAAGTCTTTATCTTGCGTGACGAAAAGGGTGAGCCCTTGCTTGGCGTCGGCGCCGTGCCTTATCTGCGAGAGGGTGACGTGCGCACTGGCTCTATGAGTTATAGCGATGCCACGCGTGCGGAACTCTTTGAAGCAGGGGTCAAAGCGCACTACCAAGAAGTCTGGGAGCTCGTCAATAAAGCGCTCGATGGCGCAAAAGTGCCTCGTATCGCCATGGCACACCTATTTGTGACGGGGGCAGAATTGCGTCCAGGCGTACAAAAGGCAAAAGAAGAAGACGCACTGCGGGTGGGATCCCTTAATAGCGTCACGTCCGAGGCTTTCGAGCAAGGCTGGGACTATGTGGCCCTAGGACACATTCATCACGCACAAGAGCTCACCTCCAAAACCCCCATGCGTTATTCGGGTGCCCCCATTGGTCTCACGTTTAACCATCGTAAGTATTCGCATTCGCTCGTCGAAATCAATATTGATGGAGAGGGGGCGCTCACGATTGATACGCTCCCCATTCCACAAAGTCGCCTTTTCTTGCACTTTGAAGGGACGCAGGCAGAACTCATTGCCGCGATTAAAGAAGCAGGGAAAACGCATCACGAACCCTATGTGGAAGCGGTGCTTACTTCTGACGAAGTCGAACCCTTACTCGTTGAAAAACTCACTGCCGTGGCCCAAGAGGCAGGCGTTTTGCTCATTGCGACACGCAACGAGCGCGCTCTGCAACGCTATCAAGAAGAAGAGTCCACGCTCGTGGCGCTTAACGAATTAAGCCCCCGAGAAGTCTTTCGTCTGCTCGTTACTGAGGAGTCGGGCGCAAAAGAGGGTGAAGAGGCAATGCCAAAAGAGGACTTCGAGCGCTATCAACGGCTTTTGATGGAAGCGGTGGATGGCGTGCAAACGGGTCATTGGCCAATGGAAGAGAATGAGTGAGGAGGTCTGAGAGATGAGATTACTTCAGCTTGAACTCACTAATGTGAATTCCCTCTACGGGCACTGGCGTATCGACTTTACCGATATGGCCTATCAGAGAAATCCGCTTTTTGCCATTATTGGTCCGACTGGGAGTGGCAAGAGTTCGCTACTCGATGCGATTTCTTTGGCGCTTTACGGCAACACCCCTCGTATGAATGCGCTGCCTCGTGGGGGTGACCAAGATCAGCAGTGCCCAGTGATGAGTAAGGGCACGACGCTCGTGCGTGCTGCTGTACGCTTTCAGGTCGATGGCATCACTTATATGAGTTCTTGGCAGCGCCGCATTACAGCGCGTGCCAAACGTCTCTCGGATGTGGAAGTTGAACTCGTGCGCTACCCCGATGAGGTGAGCGACAAAGGCGAAGTGCTCACCACGCAACTGAGCGATTGGCGCGCCCGTATGGTCGAGATTACGCATATGACGTTTGAAACGTTCTTGCGTAGCGTACTCCTCTCACAGGGGGCTTTTGCCGACTTCTTAAAAGCCAAGGACGATGATCGCGCCAATATTTTGGAGCAGATCACGGGAACGGCGATTTACTCTGATGTGGGTCGTTGGATCTTTTTGCGCACCAAGGAAGAATTGCAAAAGAAGGAACTACTCACGCGAGAAGCTGAATCTCTGCAATTATTGACAGAAGACGCAAAAAGTCAACTTTTAGCGACAATTAGTGAACTAAAGGAGAAAATTAGCGCTATCAAAGCGACGCAGAAAGTCACCGAAATGGCGTTTCAATGGCGTCAACGTGTTGAGGCATTGAGTAAAGAGGAAGCCAACGCAGAGCTTCTCTACTCGGAAGCAGAGCGTCGTTATCAGGCGCTAGAAGAAGACTTAAAAAAGGCTCGTGCCGCGCAAGAGGCATTGGTTCCAGGACTCGCCGCAAAAAAGGTGAAGGAATATGCCTCTCAAGCGCTTCGTGTGCAAGAAGAAGTGGCGCGTCTTGGGAAAGCGCTCCCAGAGATTGAGAGCCAGCTGAGCGCTCAAAAAACGCTTTGTGCAAAGGGCGAGGAGGCACTCTCAGAGGCGCAAAAAGCCTTGACGAGCTTTGAACCTCTTTACACGCAAGTCCGTGCGTTGGATGAAGCGCTAAAAACGCGCTTAGCGACGTTAACCCTTCAGCGAGCGCAACTTCAAAAGCTTCGCGAACGAGATGTCGCGGAAAAAGCGGCGCTCACTGCACTCTTGGAAAAGTCGGAAACTTTCCGTACCACCCAAACTACTCTTCAGGCACGCTTTGCCGAGTTAGAAGGCGGGCACGATGAGAGAGTGACGCCGACGCTTTTAAAGAACTATTGGGAAGCTTGGCGCGAAGCAGAAACCGCATACGCCAGGTTGACTGAAAAAACGGCCAAGCTCGAAGCGTTGCGCACGGAACTCAAAGCCAAAGTGAGTAGTGCAGAATCTGCTCTAACGCTTGCCAAAGAGGCGTTTGAGAAAGCGCGTGCAGAAGAAGCTGCTACTAGAGAGCGCTGGGAAGTGATGAGCGCGAGTGAAACCGTACGCGGCAAGCTCACCGAACTCTCAGAGATTCTTTATCGCGAAGCAAATGTGCGTCTCGTGACGCGCACCGACCGTGCGCAAAAAGCGCTCTCCACGCTCTTAGGAGGAGACCTTTTTGCCAAAGACGCGCTTGACTCCTTAGAAGGCATCATGCTCGAAGGTTTGAGTGCAGAAGAACTTAGTAAAGCACGCGCGCCAGAGGCGCTCGCACAACTCTCCACCCTCAAAGCTTCGATTCTTGAGTGGCGAGACGAAGGGGAGGCGCTCAAAAAGACATTGAGCGCTTTGACGAAGACGCTTGAAGAAAAACGCACAGCCCTTGAAGAAGCGGGGAAAGCCCATCAAACGGCTCGCTTGAGTTTAGAGAAGGCGGAAAGTGAAGCGCAGCTTTATGCAGAAGAATTGACGCCACTCGCAGAGCACCTTAAGAGCGCAAAAGAGAAGACGCTCAATGCGCTGCATCTGACGGAAGAAGTCGCGACAAGTGAAGCCGCTCAAGAAAAAGTGGCGCTTTACGAACAGAAGTGGACGCTTTATCAAGAAACGCAAAAAACGCTCAAAGAGACGACTGAAGCCCTTGCGCGCTTTACCGTGCAAATTGAGGCGAAAAAAGAAAGTCTCCTCGCGCTCGCTAAAGATGAACGCACGGCGCTAGAGGTTGTCCAAACGGAAGAGACCGCTTTGAAAGCCCAGCAAGAGGAACGTCAGGCACTTTTTGGTGAGAAGGATCCTGAGGCTGAGCAAAAGCGCTTGCGTGAAGGGGTCGCGACGGCGGATCAAGTTTTGCGCACGGCTGAAAAACTCTATCAAGAAGTGTTGCAGCAGAAAAATCAATGTGTCACGGCGAAAACTCAGCAAGCCGAGCAGCTTCTTCGTCACAAAGAATGGACGAAGAAGGCCAAAGACGAGTTAGACGAAGAAATGCAAAAAGTGGGCATTACTTCTTATAAGGAGCTCCAAGCGCGCTTCATGCCAGAAGAACAGATGCGAGAAACGCTTGCCCGAGGGCAAAGCGCTGAAACGGCACGCCAAGAAGCGAAAACGCGTTTAACTCTTTTAACGCAACAAGCCGAAGACTTGCGAGAGCAAGCGGTGACGGAAAAAGCACTTGCAGAACTTGCCGCCGAAAAAGACGCTCAAGAGGCAGAACTTCTCGAGAAGACTCGCGAACTTGCAAACCAAGAAGGGGTGATTGCGCGCGACAAAGCACTCTCTGAAAAACATAAAGAATTGGAAGCGCAAATTCGTCATCAAGAAGAGGTCTATCGCGATTGGTATGGTTTAAATAACTTGGTGGGCAGTGCCGATGGGCGCCGATTCCGTCGCATTGCGCAGCGCATCACGTTCCGTATTTTGCTGCGCGAAGCCAATAGCGTCATGCGTACCATGACGCGTCGCTACAGTCTTCATGCCGCGGGCAATGGTGGCATGGCGGTTGACGTGGTTGACCATGATATGGGGAGTATTGTGCGCACCGCGGCAAACCTCTCCGGAGGCGAAACCTTTATGGTGAGTTTGGCCTTGGCGCTTGGCCTCTCGCGCATGGGTGGACAGTACTTGAATGTGGATACGCTCTTTCTAGATGAAGGCTTTGGGACGTTAGACGAAGACGCGCTCAATAAAGCGATTTATGCCTTAGAGACGCTTCAAAGAAAGAGCGGTAAGCTCATTGGTCTTATCTCTCACGTGAAGATGATTAAAGAGCGCGTTGCGCTTCAAGTCATCGTGACACCTATTCCCGGAACGGGGCGTAGTGACTTAGAGGGTCCTGGTATCACAAAGCTTGCATCTTAAAACGCCATAAAGCCAAAGAGCCGTCCAAACTGGGCGGCTCTTTCGCTAAGCGATTCGGCAGAAATTAGTGGTCCGAGTGCGGACGCTTTTCTTCCCCAATCAAGTGGGTACTGTCGTATTCGCGTTGATTGCGCTGGTGCTTCAAAATCACCAAAGCCATGCTGACCGAGACGAAGATACCGAAGACAAGCATGGTGCCAGGCACCGACAGATCCAACTTGATGAGAAGCGAGTACACGCCCAACATCACAAGAATGGAGAGATTTTCGTTAAAGTTCTGCACGGCAATCGAGCGACCTGCACTCATCAAGACGTGACCGCGGTGCTGGAGAAGGGCATTCATCGGCACCACGAAAAAGCCCGCACAAACACCCACCAAAACCAGGGCACCTGCGGCAATGAGGACTGCCCAGCTCAAGGTCCACGAGAAGATGGTGATGCCACCCGCGGGGGCTACATCACGCGTGTAGTAACTCATGAGAATGACGAGCACGCCCATGCAAATCCCCATGGGGAGAACGGAGAGCGAGTTTTTAAGCGAAATCTTGGTGGCGGCAAGCACTGCCCCAACCGCAATCCCTAGACTCACCACGGCTTGCATGATGGCGCCTTGCGAGAGATCCATGCCAAGCGCATGTTCGCACCACTTTAAGACCAAGAACTGCAACACGGCACCTGCGCCCCAGAAGAGCGTGGTAACGGAAAGAGAAATCTGGCCCAAGCGATCCAACCAGAGCGTTTTGCAGCTCCCACAGAATTTGCGGATCGTGTGCACGGGGTCCAAAGGCTGCTTCGGATAACGAGCCCCCGTATCGGGAATGGCTAAGTTCACCGAGGACGCCGCTAAATACACAAAGGCAATCGCAAAAATCGCCGCTTCGGCAAAGCTATGAAGTCCAATGGCGTTTAAGTGGAAGAAATTCAAAATCGGATCGGCGACTTCTGGCTTAATCAGTACGCCACCCAAGACAACCCCGAGAATAATCGAGCCCACGGTCAAGCCCTCAATCCAACCGTTGGCGATCACTAATTGTTTAGCGGGAAGGAGTTCCGTCAAAATGCCATATTTGGCTGGCGAGTAAGCGGCAGCGCCTACGCCCACGATGGCGTAAGCCAAAAGCGGATGACCACCAAAGAGCATCAATAAGCAGCCCACGGCCTTCACAAAGTTGGTGAGGAACATCACGCGACCCTTTGGCATCGAGTCAGCGAAAAGGCCCACCCAAGCAGCCAGCACAACGTAGCTAATCACAAAGAAAAGCTTCAGGAGTGGCGTCATCCAGTCTGGCGCACCAATGCTTGACAAAAGAGCAATGGCAGCAATAAGCAGTGCGTTGTCCGCTAGCGAAGAGAGGAACTGCGCACACATAATCGTGTAAAAACCGCGCTTCATAATTAATTTTTTTCTCTACTCAGTCTGCCAAGGAGTCTATTGAGGGGCCTGGCAGGTGAGGCAATGGATGACAAGGATAGGCATTCTCATCGGTCGTCATGGAAAACCAGTGAGGCAATTTTTCAATTTTAGCAAACTAATTTTAGGTCTTTTAGAAAGAAAAAAGAGATTTCCTTTCTTCAGCCGTAAAGATGATATGGAAAACCTGTATTCAGACAAGGAAAGGTGAAAAAACGTATTGAGACAGAAAAAATTGTATGCGAATGAAGGAAGATGTGCGATTTTGACAAAAGGCGAGTAAGATTTTAGATTCAGGTCGCGCATTGTTCGTTTCGCACTTCCATTTGAGAGAAAGCAGTGCAAAGCGAATAAAAAAGCGACCGCGTTGCCCAAGTGCTTGAGTTTCCTCGCCTTGGACGGACTTATTGATGCACAAGAGAGAAGAAAGGATAATCGAGTGCCACGTCCTATATATGCTGAAATTGATATTCCTGCCCTGAAACACAATTTGGGAGTACTACGTGAAAAAGCGGGTGACCGCACGCTCTGGGCTGTTGTGAAAGCCAATGCGTATGGTCATGGGCTTGAAACCGCGGTGATGGCTTTTGAAGATGCTGATGGGTTAGCGACGATTGACCTTTGCGATGCGCAACGTGCACGCGATGCGGGCTGGAAGAAACGCATTTTATTGTTGGAAGGCTTTTTTGATCGCACCGATATTGAGCCCTTGCAGGAGCTAGGTGTCGAAACAGTGATTCATTCTCCGTGGCAAATCGATATTTTGCGCTCGATGCCACTTACCGATGTGCGTGTGCACATCAAAGTGAATTCTGGGATGAACCGTTTGGGGTTCTTGCCAATTGAAGTCAATACCGTGTGGGAACAACTCACCTCGATTAAAGGCGTGAAGGTGATGGGTACGGTGACGCACTTTGCCAATGCAGAGTGGAGTTACGATGCACAAAAACCCGTTTCCGTCGATAAGCAGCTCGCCCGCATGGGTTATTTGGCCCATTCTGCCACAGCCGCTTGTATGGCCAATTCCGCTGGGATTCTTTGGCACCCTGAAGTGGGTGGCGACGGTGTGCGTGCAGGGGTTGCGCTCTACGGGGTGAGCCCAGACTCGCATATTTCTTCTGAAGAATTGGGTTTAATCCCTGCGATGACGCTCTCCGCCAAAATTATTGCGATTCAGCAGATTCCCGCTGGTGAAGCGGTGGGCTATGGCTCTCGCTGGCGTGCTAGCCGTCCATCTCGTATTGCGGTCGTGGCCTGTGGCTACGCGGATGGCTACCCACGTTCAATGCCTGACGGCGCTCCCACTTGGGTTGAAGGCGCTATTGCGCCGCTTGTTGGCGCAGTGTCGATGGATATGCTTGAAATTGATATCACCGATATTCCTGCGGCCAAACTTGGTTCCGTAGTGGAACTCTGGGGCAAGAATTTGTCCGTCAATAAAGTCGCTGCCGCTTGTGGCACGATTGGCTATGAATTAATTTGCGCGCTGGCGCGTCGAGTCCCCTTAAAGATTGTTGAAGCCTATAAAGAAGCTTCAACACACAGAAAAGAAAACGAGTAGAGCGATATGGCTAAAAAAGTCAAAACCGAATACGTCTGTAACGAGTGCGGAGGCACCACCATTAAATGGGCGGGTCAGTGTCCGCACTGTAAGGCGTGGAATACGCTCGAAGAATTTGTGATTAAAGAGGGGATTGCCTCTCGTTATTCAACAGATCGTTTGACGACGGGCCGCGGGTTTGTCGAAACCTCTGGGTCGCTTCAGGACTTAGCGGACGTAAAGGTCGAAGACGTCCCGCGCACACTCACTGGTATTGGTGAATTTGATCGCGTCATGGGCGGTGGGCTCGTGCGTGGTTGCGTGGCCTTAATTGGCGGGGATCCTGGGATTGGGAAGTCGACGCTTCTTCTTCAAGTGATGGCTCGCTTGGTTGAGATGGGGCGCTCTGCGCTTTACGTCTCGGGCGAAGAAAGCCCTTCGCAGATTGCCGTGCGTGCACAGCGCTTACAGCTCCAGCCGCGAGGCCTGGCGCTAATGAGCGAAATTGAGCTCGAACACATCGAAAAGGTGATCTCTGAGCGTAAGCCAGAGTTTGTTGTGATCGACTCGATTCAGACGATTTTCTCTAGCGCCTTAGAAAGCGCTCCAGGGAGCGTCTCTCAGGTGCGTGAATCCGCTGCTCGCTTAACGCGTCTTGCCAAAACTCTTGGCACTACGCTCATTTTTGTGGGTCACGTCACAAAAGAAGGCTCTCTTGCGGGTCCTCGTGTTTTAGAGCATATTGTCGATACGGTGCTCTACTTTGAAGGGGACCAACACTCTAACTTCCGTTTAGTGCGCGCCTTTAAAAACCGTTTTGGCGCGGTGAACGAATTAGGGGTCTTTGCCATGACCGACCATGGCTTGCGTGGGGTGAGTAACCCGTCTGCGATTTTCTTGTCGGAATATAAGTCTGATGTGCCTGGCTCCGCTGTCCTCGTGACGCAAGAGGGCACCAGACCCTTGCTTGTTGAAATTCAAGCGCTTGTGGATACCACTCACTTGCCAACGCCTCGCCGCTTGGCCGTTGGGGTGGATGCGCAGCGCTTATCGATGTTGCTCGCAGTACTGCATCGCCACGCTGGCATTGGTTGCTTTGACCAAGACGTCTTCGTGAATGCGGTCGGTGGCGTCAAGATCGGTGAAACGGCGGCAGACTTGGCACTCTTAGCCGCTATCTATTCGAGTATTCGAAATAAACCATTAGCACGTGGTGTAGTTGTTTTTGGGGAAGTTGGTCTAGCGGGAGAAATTCGTCCCTCTCCGCGTGGACAAGAACGTTTGCGCGAAGCTGCCAAACTTGGCTTCTCTCGAGCCATTATTCCTAGAGCCAATATGCCGCGTACTCCTATTGAAGGATTAGAAATTGTAGGAGTAGATCGTTTGGGTGATGCATTAGAGGCCGCTCTAGCCTAACGATGTGCAAAAAATCCGTATACAATCTGTAGACAACTTTTTTGGGCATTTTGCCCGATCTATTGAAGGATTAAATTCATTATGACGACTTTTACGAAGCTCCTCCCGTCCGATGCCCAGCCCGCTCAGCCGATTTTGGCTCGCGCTCATGACTTGGTATTGACCTCGGCTCAGCGCGCTGAGTGGCCTGAAGTTTTTGAAACTGCCGAAGGCCCGGTGACTGTCGCCGTTGAAGAACGCCGTCCCTTGAACATTGATGACGTTTTCGTTGACGACAAGGGTGAATTCTGGGTGGTTCGTCCTGGTGTTGAACGTGTCTTGCACGTTTCTGGCGATATGCGCACGTTGCAGGAAGCTGCTACCGCTTTGATTTCTCGCGGCGTTCCGGTTGCTGAAGCTCCGGAAGGCTTCGCTGTTTTGCCGATGCCCAACATCGCTAAGATGCTCGGCATGATCGGCCTTGATGTGACCGAAGTGGACGAAGCCTTTGTGCCGGTTCGCTTTGACTTGCAGCAGGGTGGCGGTTGTGGCTGCGGTGGCGGCGGCTGTGGTTGTGGCGGCCATCATCACGAAGATGAAGGCTGTGGCTGCGGTTGTGGCGACCATCACCACGAAGATGAAGGTTGCGGCTGTGGCTGTGGCGACCATCATCATGAAGAAGAATCCTGTGGCTGTGGTTGCGGTGACCATCATCACCATCACCATGAAGGTTCTTGCGGCTGTGGCGATCACCATCATGAAGAAGAATCCTGCGGTTGCGGTTGTGGTGACCACCACAATGAAGAAGAATCTTGCGGCTGTGGCTGCAGCGACGAAAAGGAAGAAAAGGCTGAAGGTTCTTGCGGCTGCGGCAGCAAGTAATCTCAGTATGAGAAGGCGTAGCGCGCTTGAAGCGTTGCGCCACTTTGCTTTTTCAAACCTCGTTGACGATAGTGTTGACGAGGTTTTTCTCTTTTTTAAGGCGCAAAAAAATCTCCGCTTGGATTTTCAAGCAGAGATTCTTTAAGTGCGTTTATTCAAAGATCGTTGGTGCGGAAGGCCGGACTCGAACCGGCACGCCTTTTACGGCGTCAGGACCTAAACCTGGTGCGTCTACCAATTTCGCCACTCCCGCGTGGTTCAGATCCCTGAATAAGCACATAAGAAACCAAGGCTCTTGGTTTCTGGAGCGCACATTGTACCTCGTTTTAAGAACTTTTGCTTAGATTTCTTTTTTGAGGCACTCGTGCCACTCAAAACAGTGATTATCGCGTGGTGTCGCGATCGGCTGTGTCGTTAAAAATCGCCAAACGCTCTTTGTTGTAGGCTGCCCAGGTCATTTTCCCCGAGAGGAATTTTTGCTGGAGCTTTTGAATGCGTGGCTGCACATGTTTAGCAGAATAGTTTGCGTTTTCGGTGTAGCGCTGGTTCCCCGTTGAGCGCATGATCTGGTGCGTGGTGGTGTTTAAATTATTCATTTCTTTAAACACACGCGCTGCCACAATGCGTTGCACTTCGGTGGGGTAGGAATTGTCTTCAAGATAGGCGCGCTTCATCCCCGCAGGTAAGCAGGGCGTCTTATCAAAGTAGGCTTTATTTTGCGGGTTGGTGCAGAGGTTTCTCAAGGAACGGGAAACTTCATCGATACGCTGCTGATAGAGCGTATTTTCCGCAGGGCGCTTCTTGGGCTTACTTTTCACCATCGAGTCGATACGTTCCAACTCGTGAGCACGACGATTGCGCTCAATATTCGTTAAGTCGGGCGAAGAGGTGTTAGCGGACTCAAGATTGCTCACTTCGCTTTCATCGACATGCACGGTGTAGCAAGCAGAAAGCAGGAAAGTGGAACTGAGAGCACAAACAAGAAGGGCGCGCTTAGCGAATTTCATGTCAATAACCAAGAAAAAACGTGTGTGAGACAAAAACCGACAAAATTGTAGCAAAACACACAAAGCTCGGTGCGCTTGTAGATATTGCGAATTGTGAGAGAGGCGTGTCTAGATGATGGGCTTTTTTCCCAAAAAAACTCTTCCTTTCAGCAAGAAAGGATACGCTTCGGTATAATAGGCACTTTAGCTCTGGGCAAAATGGTTGGCGTCGAAAGCATTTAAATCTTCGACTGAGAAGCCTCTCCCAGCTAGATAAGAGTTTAGTGACGGTCCTTTGGAATCGTGCAGATTGTTGCCCCAAAGAGCTGTCCGCAATAAGGTGTTCTACCGAAAAAATTGTGCGGTAGAAGCAATTTCCCATCTCTCTAGGGATGTGTAGTAGCACAGCTCACATGCTCTAGAGATTCTTTTGTAAAGACACTTAAAATGACTGAACAAGAAACCGTGAAGACCGAAGAAACCCCGGTCAATACGTTGGAACGTAGCCTCGAATTGGTGATCTCCAATGACGAATTGAATGCTCGCTTGGAAAAGTACCTCAAGGAATTTGCCAAGTCCGCTAAGATGCCGGGCTTCCGCAAGGGCCACGTGCCGGCTGATCGCGTTCGTGCCATGTATGGCAACGAAGCGTTCGATCGTGCTGTGAACGAATTGATCGGCCTCGCTTGGCAGAAGGCTTCTGCTGAAAGCGGTTTGCGTATCGCTAGCGTTCCGCGTATCGATGCCAAGCAGGTGGCTGACGATGCTGCTAACTTGCACTTTGATGCCGTTTTCGAAGTTTTCCCCGATGTGGAAATTCCTTCCTTCGCTGAAGTTGAATTGAAGCGCTACACCTGCCCGGTGACGGATGCAGAAGTGGACAAGACCATCGATGTGATGCGTCGTCAGCGTGCTACGTACTCCGTCGTGGATCGTGCCGCTCAGAACGATGACTCCGTCAAGGTTAACTTCAAGGGCACCAAGGATGGCGAAGCTTTCCCGGGTGGTACCGCTGAAGGCTACTCCTTCGTTTTGGGTCAGGGCCGCATGCTCCCCGAATTCGAAGCTGCCGTGGTTGGTTTGAAGGCTGGCGAAAGCAAGACCTTCCCGTTGACCTTCCCGGAAACCTATGGCGTGAAGGATCTCGAAGGCCAGACCGTTCAGTTTGACATCGACGTGCTCGAAGTTTCCGAACCGGTTTACCCTGAAGTGGACGACGAATTTGCCAAGTCCCTCGGTGTGGAAGATGGCGTTGAAGCCATGCGCAAGGAAATCCGCGCTAACCTCGAACGCGAAGTGAAGGCTCGTCTCGAAATGCGTACCCGCGGTGAAGTCTTTGAAGTTGCTAGCAAGCACGTCACCTTCGCTGTGCCGAAGGCTTTGGTGAACGAAGAAGCTGAACGCCTCTCCGAACAGATGATGCGTGACTTGGCTGCTCGTGGTATCGACGTTAAGAAGATGCCGAAGATGCCTGCCAACACGTTTGCTGCTCAGGCTGAAAACCGCGTCCGTATGGGCTTGTTCGTTGACGCTTTGATCCAGGCTGAAAAGGTTGAAGGCACGGACGAACAGGTTAAGGCTTTGGCTGAAGACATGGCCGCTAGCTACGAAACGCCTGATGAAGTCGTTGGCTACATCATGAAGGATCAGAACCGCGTTGCCAGCTTGAAGAACCAGGCTACCGAACGTAACGTGACGGAATGGGTCCTCGCTCACGCCAAGACGACCGAAGAAAAGGTTGACTTCGACGAATTGATGGCTACTCAGTTCTAATCTGAAAGCTGGATATTTTGGTTCTTGAGAGGTCGGTAAATTACTCTGACCTCTCTTGCCCCCGAGCACTGCGGCAAACATGTACTTAAGTCCACAGCGTGTGGCACTGAGTCCTTATTGCGCAGTGCTTTTTCTTTCTTTGGAAAGAAAAAGCACTAACGCGCTATACTTGAAAAATCTTGTCGGATTTTTGTGCTGGAAGACTGCTGGTGTGACCGAGCTTTCTGGCAACGCTAAAAAACTAACCCAATAAAGAGAGTTGTAGAGTTATGAATCTCATTCCTTACGTTATTGAAGATACCGGCCGTGGCGAACGCAGCTACGACCTTTATTCTCGTCTTTTGCGCGATCGCATCGTCTTTCTCACTGGGGAAGTGAACGATCAGTCGGCAAGTTCCGTTATTGGGCAGTTACTGTTTTTAGAGAGCGAAAATCCCGATAAGGACATCTATCTCTATATCAACAGCCCGGGCGGCAGCGTCACGGCTGGCATGGGGATTTACGACACGATGCGCTTTATTCGTCCGAAGGTGAACACGATTTGCGTGGGCTTGGCGGCGAGTATGGGTGCGCTTCTTTTGAGCTCTGGGGAAAAGGGTAAGCGCTTTGCACTTCCTCACTCCCGAGTGATGATTCACCAGCCTTTGGGTGGCATGCAGGGTCAGGCGACGGAATTGGAAATTGTCGCGCGTGAAATTTTGCGCACCAAGGCTGAATTGAACAAGATTTTGGCCGATAACACCGGCAAACCCATTGAAGAAGTGGCTCGCGACACCGAGCGCGACTACTGGCTCACGGCCGAAGAAGCCTTGAAGTATGGCTTAATCGACCGCATCTTCACCTCTCGTGAAGAAATGGCTAAGGCTGAGTAATCAGTGCAGAATCAATACCGAATTTTGACAGTGGAAGGCATTCATGCGTTTTTGTGCATTTTGTGGAACACCCGAAGATAAGTGTAAAGAGCTCTTTAGTGGGCTACACGGGGAAATTCTCTGTGGGGATTGCGTGCGTGCGATGGAGCAAGATTTGCGCAATCCTGGGATCGTCCCTGCGGCTGATGCTGCCTCTGGCGAAAAGCCCGCTGAAAAGCCTCTGCCTAAACCCAAGGAAATCTATGAGTTGCTCGACAACTATGTGATTGGTCAGGAAAAGGCTAAGCGTACGCTCTCGGTGGCTGTTTATAACCACTACAAGCGTTTGCGTAACCATGACGATGCGCAGCGAAAGGTCGAATTGCAAAAGTCCAATATTCTTCTCTTGGGCCCAACGGGTTCTGGGAAGACGTTGCTGGCGCAGACCTTGGCTCGCGCGCTCGATGTGCCTTTCGCCATTGCTGACGCCACGACCTTGACGGAAGCGGGCTATGTGGGCGAAGACGTGGAAAACATTGTCGCAAAGCTCGTGCAGGCCGCTGACGGCGATGTGGAACGTGCTCAGCGCGGCATTATCTACTTGGACGAAATCGATAAGATTGCTCGCAAGAGTGAAAACCCCTCGATTACGCGTGACGTTTCGGGTGAAGGCGTGCAACAGGCCCTTTTGAAGTTGGTCGAAGGCACGATTGCCTCGATGCCAGCACAGGGAGGTCGCAAGAACCCTGGCAAGTCGATGATCGACGTGGATACCTCCCAGATTCTCTTTATCTGTGGTGGGGCATTCGACGGGATGGAGCGCATTGTGAGCCGCCGTACCGAAAAGGCCGAAATGGGCTTTGGTGGCAAGGTCTTTAGTAAGGACCCAGAAAAGAAGAATTTGACTGAGGTTTACTCCCAGATTGAACCAGGCGACTTGGTGAAATTTGGCTTGATTCCTGAATTGGTGGGTCGCTTACCAGTGATCACCGTTTTGGAAGAACTCGATGAAAAAGCCTTGATCAATATTTTGACGGAACCCAAGAACGCCATCGTCAAGCAGTTCCAGGCACTCCTCGATATGGAAGGGGTGGATTTGGAATTTACCCCAGAAGCGCTCAAAGCCATCGCTCACAAGGCGATTACGCGCAAGACTGGGGCGCGTGGGTTGCGTGCCATTGTGGAAGGCGTTCTTTTGGACGTGATGTTCGATATTCCAACGGACGGCAATGTGGTGCGCGCCATTGTGAACCAAGATACGATTGAGAAGGGGGCTCCCGTGGAGTTGATCCGCGGCGAGAAAACCGCTTCCTAATGCCTTTTGAGGCAATACCTCAAGACTCTTCACCAAACCACCTACATATGATGGTGGAGAGAGCGAGAGATTGTGGTTCACTACTGTAGAATGGAATAAACAGTGAAGGATATCCTCACGGATTTTTCGGATCCGTGAGGATTTATCCACTCTGGGCAGAGGAATCTCTTTTTGATACTGAATGTAAAAGAAAAGGCTCCTTATCGTCGCTTTGTCGACTCGCTTGACACCTCAAAAGAGGCGTAATGAGTAGCAAAGTAGGGCAGCCCAATCGGATTTCTGGACGTAACGAACCCACCAGATGAGGTTATCTCTCGCCTCCTCTCTGCTCTTGAAAACTGGTCCAGTCGTCCCCATAGAGTTTATATGTGAGAGAAAAAAGCAATCCCTTTTTTCAAGCTTGAATTTTTTGGTTGAAACGAATGACAGTAGAACAACATCCCACCCAGATCACGCTCCCCGCATTGGCGATTCGAGATGTGATCGTATTCCCATACAGCCGCTCTCCGATTTTCATGGGCCGTGATAAATCGATTGCAGCAGCTGATTTGGCTCGTGACCAATATGATTCTCAGATCATCTTGATCACGCAGACCAATGCCAAGGTGGATGATCCCCAGCAAGAGGATCTCTATCCAGTGGGGACGCTTGCTCGCGTCGAACAACTCCTCCGTTTACCTGACGGCACCGTGAAGGCGCTCGTCTACGGTCTTGAACGCTACAAAGTGAAGCGTGTTTTCGAGGAAAAAGGCTCCTTGTTCGCGGAATGCGAAATCCTCGAAGTCGGTGAACCCAGCGAAAAAGAAAAGTCGCTCTATCTGCGCGCCTTGATGGAAGTCTGGCGTGCTTACGCCGAGATGGATCGTGCTCAGCTCGAGGTTTATAACAAGTACAAGGACGTCGATGATCTTGAACAGGTCGTCGGTCTTGTGCTCTCGAGCGCTAAGTTCAACACCGCTGAAAAGGCTGAATTGCTCGTTGAACCGAGTTGGGCTAAGCGTGTGGAACGTTTGACGGAACTCTTTGAACGCGAAGTGCAGTTGCGCGACATTCAGCAGCGCATCGACAGTCGCGTCAAGCGTCAGATGGAAAAGAACCAGCGCGAATACTTCTTGAACGAACAGATCAAGGCTATCCGTAAGGAATTGGCTGGTGGTGAAGACTCGCCAGAGGAAGAAAACGCCGCTGACGAATATAAGGAATTGGCTGAACGCATTGCGAAGGCCAAGCTCCCGAAGAAGGTTGAAGCCACGCTTCGTCAGGAATTGAAGCGCTTGCGTCAGATGCCCGCGATGAGCTCTGAAGCCACCGTGGTGCGCAGCTACCTCGATACGATGTTCGATATTCCTTGGTCGGAAAAGTCGCGCATCTCTCGCGATTTGGCTCGTGCTGCGAAGATCCTCGACGAAGATCACTCTGGTCTTGAAAAGGTCAAGGAACGTATTCTTGAATACCTTGCTGTGCAAAAGCGCGTGGGCAAGGTGAAGTCGCCTATTTTGTGCTTGGTTGGGGCACCTGGCGTGGGTAAAACCTCGCTCGGGGAATCCATCGCTCGCGCAACGGGTCGCAAGTACGTGCGTGTCGCCTTGGGCGGTGTGCACGATGAAAGCGAAATCCGCGGTCACCGTCGTACCTACATCGGTTCTATGCCTGGTCAGATCATCAAGGGCATGATCCGTGCTGGTGTGAAGAATCCGCTCTTCTTGTTGGACGAAATCGACAAGATGGGGATGGACTACCGTGGAGACCCGTCCGCCGCGCTCTTGGAAGTGCTCGATCCGGAACAGAATTCGACTTTCCAGGACCACTATGTGGAAGAAACGTACGACTTGTCTGACGTGATGTTTGTGGCCACGTCTAATAGCTACAACATCCCAGGTCCCTTGCTCGATCGTATGGAAGTCATCAGCCTCTCGGGCTACACCGAAGAGGAAAAGCTTCATATTGCTCGCAACCACTTGTTGCCGAAGCAGTTGAAGTTAAACGGCTTGAAGCCCGCTGAAGTGGACTTCACCGATGAAGCCATTCTTGACATCGTTCGCTACTACACTCGCGAAGCGGGTGTGCGTGGTCTCGAACGCTCGATCGGTAAGGTCTTGCGTAAGATCGTCTTGAAGACGGAACAGGAAGCCGCGAAGCCGCAGAAGCTTCGCCGCATGAAGGGCACGAGTGTGAAGAAGCAGGTGACGAAGGTCACTTCGGAAAACTTGGGGACCTTCTTGGGTGTGCGTCGCTACACGGTCGAATACGCGAAGAAAGATCCGCGTATCGGTGTGGTGAACGGCTTGGCTTGGACTTCGGTTGGTGGCGATTTGCTCAACATTGAAGCGCAAACCTTCCCTGGCAAGGGTCATATCCAGAGCACGGGTAGCTTGGGCGACGTGATGAAGGAAAGTGTGCAGACCGCACGCTCTGTGGTGCGCTCGCGCGCTCGTGAGTTGGGTATCGAAAACGAGACCTTCTACTCCACGGACTTGCACGTTCACTTCCCGGATGGCGCAACGCCGAAGGATGGTCCTTCTGCCGGTGCCGCGACGACTACCGCGATCGTCTCTGCGATGACGAAGATCCCGGTGCGTAGCGACATCGCGATGACGGGTGAAATCAACTTGCACGGCGAAGTTTTGCAGATTGGCGGCCTCAAAGAGAAGTTGCTCGCTGCAGTGCGCGCTGGTTGCAAGACGGTGTTGATCCCGAAAGACAACGTGCGTGACCTCGAAGATATGCCTGAGACCGTTGAAAAGTCCCTGCGTATCGTTCTGGTGACGACGATTGACGAAGTCTTGAAGGAAGCGCTCGTCGAGATGCCTAAACCTCTTCCTGAAAAGAAGGAAGAGAAGAAGGCTGACGCAGAGAAGGCAAGCGACGTGATTCCACCGAAAAAAAGCCGAACCACAAAGCGTAAAGCCACTGTGAATGCGGTAAGCTAAGAGTTAGCGTACGAAATGATGCTTGCGTCATAGAGCTCAAGGCTCTCTACGCAAGCATTATTTTTATCTGCGTTTCTCTTTTTGCCTTTTGAAGCGGATGACCACACGATGAATAAAGCAGACTTGATTGAGAAAATTGCGCTACGCGCGGACCTCTCGAAAGCGAAAGCAAGCGAAGCGCTCGATGCGATGTTAATCGAAATCGTGCTCGCGGTGAAAAAGGGCGATGATGTTCGCCTCACTGGGTTTGGCACTTTCAGTTCAGTAAAGCATGCTGAACGCGTCTATCGTACCCCCTTAGGGGAGGCAGTTCGCCCCGCGGGACGCCATCCCAAATTTAAGGTAGGCAAAATTTTCAAAGATGCTGTAAAATAAATTTTCTGCGTAGCAAAACGATGCCGAACAGAAGAATCCTCGCTGGGTGCTTAGCTCAGTTGGTAGAGCGGCGCCTTTACACGGCGTAGGTCGGGAGTTCGAGACTCTCAGCACCCACCAGCAAAAAAAGTGTGGAATCTTCAGTTGTAGACCTTGACAGGGCTCAAAAGTTCGGTATAATTCTGCTTCTCAGTAACGACACTGCTCGGTATGGAGTGGTAGTTCAGTTGGTTAGAATATCGGCCTGTCACGCCGAGGGTCGCGGGTTCGAGTCCCGTCCACTCCGCCAACCTAAGCTGTGTCGAAACGCTCTGTGCGGAGTGGTAGTTCAGTTGGTTAGAATATCGGCCTGTCACGCCGAGGGTCGCGGGTTCGAGTCCCGTCCACTCCGCCAACCTAAGCTGTGTCGAAACGCTCTGTGCGGAGTGGTAGTTCAGTTGGTTAGAATATCGGCCTGTCACGCCGAGGGTCGCGGGTTCGAGTCCCGTCCACTCCGCCAACCATCTTTAACGGTCCTGAGGTGAAAACTTCGGGACTTTTTCTTTTTCTTCTCCCCTCGTTTTCCCCATTCTTTCTGAAATCCGTAAGGAAAAGTGCTTCAATTTCTCACTAAGCACGGTACTCGTGCGCAAAATTCGCTAAAATCTACCTCTAAACTGGCGTTTTGCGTTCTTTTAGAAAAGGCGCAAGAGAGCCACAAAATGAATGAAAGTCTATTCGTGAGATGCTTGCCATCTCATACTTGTTGTAGGTAAGAAGCGGTTTTTTAATCTTCTTACCCGAGTCAAACCTTAGGGAAGACCATGCTTGACGCATTTCGAACACATAAGCGCTGGCTGATGTTTATCGCCATGGTGCTGATTATTCCGAGTTTCATCGTAACGGGGATCTATAGCTATAACCGTATGCGACAGGCTGACGACGCCATTGCCAAAATCGGTGAAGTATCTATTACGCCACAGATGTTTGACCAGCAAAAGCGTCAGCAACTCGAAGAACTCCGCAATACGTTGGGGGATAGCTTCAAAGCCTCGATGCTCGATAACAAAGAAGGTCGTCAGGCCATCGTTGATCAGCTCGCCAATCAGGTGGCTATCGAACAGGCTGTGCAGCAAAACCACATCAACATCGGTGAAGCTGATGCTGTGGCTGTGATTAAAGCGACGCCCTCCTTCCAGGAAAATGGCAAATTTGTGCCCGCTCGCTATGAACAGTTCTTGCGTAGCCGCGCTACCTCTGACCAGCAATTTGTGATGCAGGTTCGTGGTGACTTGGCCCGTCAGACGCTCACCAACGGTGTGTTGGCTTCTTCCACCGTTCCAGAAGATATCGTGAAGTCCTTGCATTACGCTTTGACGGTGAAGAGCGACATTCGTACGCGCACCTTCAACGAAGCGCAGTATGCATCGCAAACGAACGTGACCGATGCGGACGTGAAGAAGTACTACGACGAACACACGCAGGCCTTCCAGGCTCCTGAAGAAGTTTCGATTCAGTACTTAGTCTTGTCGCCCGATGATATCAAGGTGACGACTAAGCCCAATGAAGACGAAATGCGCACCTACTACGAGCAGAACAAGAACCGTTGGGGCGTGCCTGAAGAACGTCGTGCTAGCCATATCTTGCTCGCCTTTGACCCGAATAAGAAAGACGTCGAAGCTACTCGTAAGAAGGCTGAAGAAGTCTTAGCCAAGGTGAAGGCAGATCCCGATAACTTTGCTAAGTACGCCAAGGAATACTCTCAGGACCCAGGTTCCGCTCAGGAAGGCGGGGATTTGGACTTCTTTGGTCGTGGCATGATGGTGGCTCCGTTTGAAAACGCTGTCTTCTCTGCGAAGAAAGACGAGATCGTGGGTCCAGTTGAAACTGAATACGGTTTCCACATCATCAAGGTGACGGATATTCGTCCTTCGACCGTGCGTCCTTATGAAGCCGTTCGTGGCGAAATCGAAAAGCAGTACCAGTCTCAGGAAGCTGTACGTGAATTTGCCCAGAAGGCTGAAGATTTCACGAACATGAGCTACGAGCAGCCTGATAGCTTGGATCCGATCGCTGAAAAATTCGGCTTGAAGGTTCAGACGGCTGATGGTATCACCCGCGACGGGGCTACGAACCCCGCTCTTCGCACGTTGATTACGGAACACGTCATTGAAGCACTCTTCTCGGACGAATCCTTAAAGGATAAGCACAACACCTCCGCTATTGAAGTGCGCCCGAATGTTTTGGTGACGGCTCGTGTGACGAAGCATTTACCCAAGCGCGTTTTGCCGCTTGACGATGTGAAGGATGAAATCCAGGCTCACTTGCAGCGCGAAGCCGCCTCTAAGTTGACTGCCGCCGCTGGCGAAAAGCTCTTGGCGGACTTGAAGGCCAATCCTCAGCAGTCGCTCGACGGCTTTACCGAAAAGGCTACGGTGAGCATGCAGGCTCCTGGCAAATTCCCGCGTGAAGTGATTTTGCGTGTCGCCTCCGTTCCGGCTAAGGGCTTGCCTGCCTTCACGGGTATTGCTTTGGGAGACGGCTCCTACATGGTGATTCAGGTGCTCTCGCACGAAGTCACGGAACCCAAGCCCGCTGAATTAACGAGCATCCGCAACGAGCTCTCGCAGCTCTATGGTCGCACGGAAGTCGTGACCTACTTGAATGCCTTGCGTCAGTCCTTGGGCGAAAAGATCTTGCGTCCTGCCTTCATTGAAGGGGATGAAACCAATAGCGACGAAAACTAATCGTGCTAGGTGATCTTTGAAGATAGGCTCTCGTTAATTCGGGAGCCTTTCTTTTTTGACACAAAAAAAGTCGACCAGCTCATCAATAGCATGGTCGACTTTTCCTTAGACAAAGCTTTTTAGGCGGGTTCTCGCATCGAAACTAAGCGCGAGAAGGCAGCCTTCATATCTTCGCGCATCAACGTGTTACGTGCTTCATAGAGGCGACGATAGCGCTTGGTGAGCTCCGCGTCAGGGTGGTACTCCCCATCGAGCGAAATATTCGCTTGAAGCGTGGCCACCATGTCCTTTTCTTCTCCGATCGCGTAAGCGCCTAAGATACAGTTGGTGAGCACAGCACCACCAGCGTTCTTAAAACGTACGATATCGGCATTCAACATATGACTCTTAATCTGGTTCCAGAGCGGGTCACGGCTGCCACCTTCGGTCACGGTGATGCGATCAAGGTTGACGCCCGCGGCGCGATAGCTGTCCGCGAGACCAATGTAGTCGTAACCAATGGCCTCTAAAACAGAGCGCCACATCACGAATTGGTCATCGTCCATCGTCATATTCAGGAAGCACCCGCTCGCTTCTTTCTCTTCACCCGAGCCGCCCGTTAAGTAGGGGAGGAACAGCACGCCGTTGCAACCTGCAGGCACCTTAGCAGCGCCAGCGCTCAAGTGCTGATAGTAGCTCGAGTCGCCTTCCTTCTGGCAGACATGGTCCTTAAACCAACGAAGGGAAAGACCGCCCGTGCGCACAAAGCCCCAGTAGAAATAGGTGTCTGGGAGCGTGCCAGAATTGAAAATAAGACCCGTACCAGGGCGAGAGAGTTCAGGAATAATGCCCGAGGTGGACACACAGAACATAGCGCAAGTGCCAGCGACGTCAACGCCCTGGTTAGCGCAGAAAATCCCGGCGCCCAGCATACTTTGCATCGTGTCACCCGCACCACCCAACACAGGCGTGCCAGCTTTGAGCCCTGTCGCAGCGGCCATTTCTTCAGAAAGACCTCCGATCTTGTCCCAAGGCTTCACAATGCGCGGCATGTATTTACGATCGATGCCCAAGATTTCGAGCTGTTCATCAGACCAGACCTTCTTCTGAACGTCGTAGCCTAAACCCCAGCCAGACATGGCGCCCCAGTCAATAAAGGCGTCTTCGCCTTTGAGGCCAGCCAAATTCATCAAAATGTAGGGAGCGTTATGAACAAACTTCACACCGCGCTCGACAAACGCTTCGTTGTTCTTCAAGAACCAGCGAGCAAACATCGCGGGGAACATTGGAGAGGCGAGGGCGTTGCCCGTTTCGCGCCCCCAGATCTCAAGTCCGCGAGCGTTGAGGGCTTCAACGTCTTCTGTCGTGCGGCTATCGAGATAGTTCACATAAGGGGTGATAGCTTTACCGTTGGCATTCACACCAACAATACCGCAGATAATCCCATCGCCCATGATGACGCTCACATCTGCCGGGTCACGACCCATTTCTCGTAGAGAGTGTGCGCAATCGCGCATATTAGCAACGGTGATGTTGAGGAATTCATCCGCATCCATCTGAACCCAGCCAGGTTGCGGATAGTTGAGGGTGGTGGGGCGACTGTGACTCGTCAAACAGTTAAATTCTTCGTCATAGACGGCGACTTTGACGCTCTGTGTACCCGCATCAAAACCCATGTAAAGCTTACCCATTAGGCGCTCCTAGTGATTTTTTAAATAATTTTCTCGGAAATTTTTTAAGGATATAGTGTACCGAGATTTAGGTGAAAAAGCGAATACGCGAAAAGTGCCCGCTTTTTCAGGTGGCAAAGAACATATTTTGCAGAAAAATTACGTGCTCGTGAAGGAAAACTGTAAGCGCTCATGAGAAAAGCCGTGTGGCAACAAGTGTGTCAACACGGCTTTAAGGGATGAGAGTTTTTTGGGAATTAAACGAGTGCCCAGTTATGCACTGCTACCCAGCCTAAGCGCATCGGCCAGTAAAAGGGCCAAATGATGGCGGACATCACACGCTGGGTGGTATCCACTGTTGCGCTTAACGAGGTGGGATCACATGGTGCTGGCGTTCCCACAAAAAACGTCGCTAATGCACCAACAATATATAAACCTGATAACCAAGAAACTGCATGAGACATCATTCAACGAAAATTAAGTCAACTAAATTGAATTCACTCTATATTTTAAAAAACGCTTTCCTTTCTAACCACTGCCATTCGTAGAAGACGGGAGGAGAAATTTGGAGGAGAGAAAATCCTTCTTAAGTGGTAGTGAGGTTCGTCTGTGCGGGTTAATTC
>OGTS01000159.1_pt1 | contig 28250 bp, 21 predicted proteins | sample 1574681 | NCBI WGS metagenome assembly OGTS01 (sample SAMN03295829, study PRJEB24534) | human gut metagenome | isolation source: fecal sample 4 from infant 4 | host: Homo sapiens | place: USA: Pittsburgh, PA | collected 2014-07 | reverse complement strand
GATTCGCAGTAAGAGAAGGTGGAAGAACAGTTGCATCTGGAGTTGTTTCTAAAGTAATTCAATAATATAAATTTAGGGCGGGTCTTTTAGACTTGCTCTTTTTTTATCTATTTTAGCTAGGAGTTTATATGAAAAATAAAAAAATATTTTTATTGCTTTTGCTCATATTATCTATTAATTTTTCTTCTTGTTCATCAAGTAAAAATAATAAAAAAATGAGTGATAATAGTTCATCTTCAAATATAACTTCTAATTTAAGTGAAAATAATAAGAAAGATAAGAAACCAACAGGAGAGGCTTATCTTGTTGGAGTTACACCTGATGATTATAATATGGATTATGATACATCTAGACTTAAATCTTTAAATGAAAAGAAATCTAAATATTATCCTAAAGATGGTGTTAAGGGAATTTATATTAATGCTTATTCAATAAATAATCCAAAGTCCTTTAAGAAAAATCTTGATTTGATTGATAGCACTAAGTTAAATACTGTTGTTATTGACATAAAGGATGATTGGGGAAATATTACTTGTGATTTTAAATCTGATAATAAAGATATAAAATATGCTACTGATAAAGTTATTGATGCTGAAGATTTTATAAATAAAATGCATAAAAAAGGCATATATGTTATTGGTAGGATTACCACTTTTAAGGATTCTATTATTACTGAAAAACATCCTGATTGGGGATTTGTTTTGGAAGATGGTTCTTTGTGGACAAATGGACTTAATGAAGCTTTTATGAACCCTTATTTGGATGATGTAAGAAATTATAATTTGAAAATTGCTGAGCTTGCAGCAAATGTTGGTTTTGATGAAATTCAATTTGATTATGTTAGATTTGCAGAAGGTTTTGAGACTTTTAATGAAAAATTGGATTATTCAAAAGGAAAATGGGAAAAAATTCAAAAAAAAGACGAGGATAAGAGGGTTGATGCCATTACTAGCTTTGTAAAAGAAGCAAGGGAGATGCTCCAAGCTTATGATACTCCTTGTGGAATTGATGTTTTTGGTTATTCAATGCAAGTTGGAAAAGCTGGGGGAATTGGTCAAGATTTTAAAGAAATATCTAATCAAGCTGATGTTATGAGTTCTATGATATACCCTTCTCATTGGGGACTTTATTCTTTTGATATAGAAAAACCTGATCTTGAACCTTATGAATTAGTTAAAAGATATTTAAAAGAAGAACAAAAAGAATTATCTAAGATTGAACACAAACCAAAATCAAGACCATGGATTCAAGATTTCACTGCATCTTGGATTGGTAAAGGAAATTATATGGTTTATGATGCTAAAGCTGTTGAGGCTCAAATTAAAGCAATTTACGATAGTGGTCAAGATGAATTTTTAATTTGGAATTCAGCGTCTAAATATACTGAAGGTGTAAGTTACTAAAAAGTAGGATTTTATGGGAAAAAAAATAAAAGATATAATAGATAAGGGCATAAAAATAATTGAAGTTTTAATTTGTTTGACTATTTTGCTTACTTTATTATTGTCCGTACCAAATTTAATTAGATATTCGATTGATATTGTACAAACTTTACAATTAAGGCAAAATTATGAGCTATTAAATGAATTTTTGAAGTATGCCCTTCTTTTGGTAGTAGGAATTGAGCTAATAGAGATGATAATTACTAGATCTCATGAAGCTATTTTAACTTTGATTTTGTTTGTAATTGCAAGAAAAATGCTTTTGTATTCTGTTGATTTAATTGATATTTTAATTGGATCTGTATCAATTGGTCTTATTTTTGCTATTATTAAATTTGTTGTAAAAGATGATAAATTGATGGCGAAAATCGACAATACTTATTCTGCAGCAATGACTGTAAGGCAAATTAAAAAAGAATACAAATTAGATTTACCTCAAGATATGTCAAATACTTTGGGCGGTTTAGTTTATGAAATTGCAAAGATTGAAGGAATTGACGAGGTAAAAGAAAACACAAGATTGATTTATGGCTCTTATAAATTTAAAATTATAAGTATGAAAGATGGAGTAATTGAAAGAATTAGAATTGAAGAATTGAAATAAAAAAATCATTAGCCTGAATGTGGCTAATGATTTTTTAAATTCTGTGATTTTTTCTAAATTGTGATGGAGTTATACCAACTTTTTTTCTAAAAACTTGGTTAAAATAAGATTGTGAATTGAAACCAACGATTGATGAAATTTCTTCCATTGAATGGTTTGTGCTTATTAGTAAATTTTTAGTTACTTCTATTCTTTTTAAAATTAAATAATCGATTGGTGTAACTCTGTATGATTGCTTAAATTCTGCAATTAAATGGAATTTATTCATAAATGCCATTTTTGATAGGCTTTCTAGTTTTATATCTTCAGAATAATTATTGTCGATGAAATTTTTAATATAATCAATTTGTTTATTTATTTTTATATCATTTGTTATTTCAAAATCATTTTTATATTTTCTAAGTAGGGAGATAACAAATTCGCTAGCCTTGGCGTTTGCCATAGATTGGGCAAACATATCTCCAGAATTAAATTCATCGTGAATTGTATTAAAAGAATCTATAAAATAATCCTTATTTTCTTCTATATTTTTAAATATGTATTTGTCTTCTTCTAAGCTGTCGTCATTTTTGATATTTTTTACAAAAATACTATCAACACCAAAAGAAATAAAAGTCAAATTTTCATTTTCGTTTGAATAAATGCTATGACCAACATTTGAATTAATTATAAAAAAGTCGTCTTTGCTGGTATCGATAATCTTATCTTCAATTGAAAATTTTCCCTTCCCATCTAAAATATAATAAAACTCAGTAAAGGGATGAAAATGAATCCTAGAGTTTATTTTATCAGAAGAAGAAAATTGTTTTGCATATAGCACTTTAAGGTAAATACTTTGCACAGTTACACTTTCGTTTTCATTTTTATCTAAAATTTCCATAAATCTTGTCCTTTTTAATTTATTTATATATACATTATACAGAAAAAAGCCTTTTACTACAAGATAAATTTTGCTATAAGCTAAGAATTTAACTTTGTGATATAATATATTAAATAAATCATTATTAAAAATATAATTAATAATGTGAGCAATAATATATAGAAAGGAAGAATGATGGATACTAGAAAATATTTGGAAGGTAAGGGATATGATGGTTACAAATTTTTTGGAAATCACAAAAAGGCAAATAATTCATACATATTTAGAATCCTTGCCCCAAATGCAAAAAATGTTTATATAATAGGAGATTTTAACTTATGGACAGAGGAAAAACTTAGAAAATATTCTACGGGTGTTTTTTCAAAAACTATTAAAAATGTTAAGGAATTTGATAAATATTTGTACGTAATAGAAAATGAAAATGGGAAAAAATATTATAAATTAGACCCATACGCTAAATTAATTGATAAGGAAAATGAAAATTCTCTTGTCTATGATAAATCTTACAAATTTTCTTACAAGTACAAAAATGAAAAAAATCTAAATATATACCAAATGAGTGCAAAAAATTTTGATGGGAAAATTTTTGAAGATAAAAAAAATATGGATAAATTTATCCAATATTTAAAAGAAAATAATTTTACCCACATCGATTTTATGCCTATTTTTGCAAATAGACTTAAAGAAGATTTTGCTTACGGCTCAAGTTTTTATTTTTCTATAAATGAAACCTATATTGAAATTGAAAAAATAAAATTATTTATAGATTTGTGCCATAAAAATAAACTTGGAATTATTTTTGAAATTGATATAAGCAGTTTTAACTCCTCTGAAAAATATTTAAACAAATTTGATGGCTCAAATATGTACAATTATGATTACGATGATATTTTGTATAATTATAGTGGATTAATAAACATAGATCCAACAAAAAATCTAGCAAAATCTTTTATTTTATCATTTGTAACTTATTTGATTAAAGAATTTAATATTGACGCAATTGCAATTGTAAATTTAGAAAATCTTATATTTTGGCAAGGGGATAAGTCAAGAGGATACAATGAAAATTGGCTAGGTTTTATAAGAAATATTAATAAATATATAAATGATTTAAATAAAATATCTATCGGTTTTTATAATTCAATTTGGAAAAACAACATAAGGGAAGATTTGGGATTTGATTTGATTTATGATAGAACTCTTGCAAAACTTATAAAAATAAATCAAAAAAATCCTTTTGAAAGAGCTAATTATTCTTATATAGTCAAAAATATTATAGAAAATGATTATAAGAATTATCTACTTGGATTTAATTATTTTGATAGCCTTAGTGAAGGGGCATCTCTTGCAATGAAAATGAACTCAAATGATAAAAAGTATGATCAATTAAAAACTTTGTTTTTATTAGTTTATACTTTAAATTCCAATAAAATGATTTTTTCATCAGATGAATTTGGATCCTTAGAAACTTTTAATTTTGATAAGAAAATCAATATTTTCAAACAAAATGAAAATGAAAAAGATTTTAATGAATTTTATAAAAAATTAAGCGATTTTTATATAAGAAACAAAAATTTATATGAAAATGAATCAAAGACAAAAATTCTTGAAATAGAAGGATACTCTTTGTATGCATTTAAAAGAATATATAAAAACAAAGAATATCTGGTAATAATTAATTTGACAGATTTGGAATATAAAATAGATTTGCCAGAAAAAATAGAAAAAGTTTTAACAAGTTATAATGAAAATTATCACAGTAAAAATAAATTATATATACCAGCCTTTGGCTCAGGAATTTTTAAAATAAAATAAAAAAGGGAGAAGATTTCTCCCTTTTTTATAATTTCTTAATTAATTTGTACTCATTTTCTAAATTATGAGCTATATTTGTAAATCTTTCCAAAATAGTTTTTCTTGTAATTATTCCAACAAAATATCCATTTCTATGAGTTATACATATAAAATTATTATTTATTATAAGTCTTAAAACATCTTCAAGATCAGAATCATCAAATAATATTGGAACAATTTGGTCCATAACTTCGCTAACTTTTGTTTGTGTTAGTATTTCTTCATTAAAAAATGTTACATCTTCTGATGAAATTACAATTTTTGAAATAGAAATAAGACCTCTAACTCTGTCATTTTCATCAAGAACAGGAATTGTTTGATAAGATCTATTTGATAAAACAATAATCGCATGTAAAAGTGTATCATTTTCTCTAACAACTGCAACTTCGCTAGCTGGAGTTATAATGTTTGCCGTAGGTTGATTAAATAATTTTTTTAGATTTTCTCCAATCATTTTTACTCCTTCTTAAAAAAATAGCCTTTTGTCAAAACAAAAGGCATTATAGAGTATATTATGTAAGCACACCCAAGCTCGTAAATTAAAATCTATACGTTACTCAAACAGCCAGCTCATGATAGGTGACCTTACGGCACATAAGAAGATCTACTTAATGCTGCTACGTTCCCGTCCTGACATGGTTCATAGTTTCCTATTGCGTAAGACCCATCAATCAACACCGCTTATTTGAGGCAGACTATATATTTTAAAATCCTAACTTGGGAATTCAATCCTGCTATAGCGGATTGCAGGTTACAAGGCACCGCTAACTCCCCATCTAGTGCATGGCGGAGAGCAAGGGATTTGAACCCTTGATACACTATCAATGTATACACGATTTCCAATCGTGCTCCTTAAACCACTCGGACAGCTCTCCATGCTTACAGATTAAAACTATACTTTAAAATTGAAAAATTTCAAATTAATTTAAAAATTAAAAAAATATTTTCACTATGGTATAATCTTTAGGGAAAGGAATTATTATGGCAAAAGCTTTATATAGAGAATATAGACCCCAAAAATTTTCTGATGTTTTGGGACAAGATAGGGTTGTAAATGTTTTAAAAAATCAAGTTAAGTCTGGGCAAATATCTCACGCATATTTATTTGCAGGAGAGAGAGGATGCGGAAAGACAACTTGTGCAAAAATTTTTGCTAAGGCAATTAATTGCCTTAATCCAATCGACTCATCACCTTGTGGTGAATGTGAAAATTGCAAATCAATAGAAGAAGAATCAACAATGGACGTTGTTGAAATGGATGCAGCAAGCAATAGAAGAATTGACGATATTAGAAATTTAAAAGAAACAGTTGTTTATCCGCCAAATAATTTAAAATACAAGGTTTATATTATTGACGAAGCTCACATGATTACAAGAGAGGCTTTTAATGCCCTATTAAAAATTATGGAAGAGCCACCAAGTCATTTGGTTTTTATTCTAGCAACAACAGAAATTGAAAAAATTCCAAAGACCATTTTGTCTAGAGTTCAAAAATTTGAATTTAACAAAATTGGTAGAGAAGATATAATCAAACAAATTGATATAATTTTATCCGATAGAAATATTACAATCGAACAAGAGGCAAAAGAGCTTATTGTAAAAAAAGCAAAGGGTGCTATGAGAGATGCTCTTTCGATTTTAGATCAAGTTTTATCAATTGACAAAAATAATTTTACATTGAAAGATGTAGAAAACATTTTGGGCCTTGTTGATTTTGAATCATTGGATAAATTAATATCTAATATAATTTCATATAATCAAAAAGATTCCTTGGACTTGCTTTTTGATTTAAGAAATAATAACAAAGATGACAAGGATATTTTAGATGGGCTTGTTGGATATTTTAGAGATATTATGATTTATAAGACAAGTCAAAATCAAAAATATATTGAAAATTTAGATTATTTGGATTTGATAAAGGAAAAAATAGAAAAAATCTCATCTGATAGGCTAGTATCCTACTTGGAAATTTTAAATGATTATTCAAATAGGATGAAAATATCTGATAATTCAGCCTTGCTTATGGAAATGGCGATTTTAAGGCTAATTAATTTAAAAGATGATGAAAATATTTTATCAAGATTAAAAAAATTAGAAGAAAATAATTCTTCAAATTCAATAGATATTATAAATAAATTAGTAGATAAAAAATTTGAAAATATTAATCTGGATAATTTTATAAAAAATTCTAAACCTAGCCTAGATTATGAAAAAAAAGAAGAAAAAAATATTGAAAAGCTTGATAAAAATGAAAAAATATTTGAAGAAAAAAATAAGGATATAGAAAATAAAGAAATTGATAATAAAATAGAAGAAAATTTTGAAAATAAGCATAGTGATAATGAAGACATAGAAAGTGAAAAAACATTTGAAAATATAAGCTTAGATAAGGAAGAAGAAAATATATTTTTAAATGAATTTACCTCATCTTGTTCGCCTATTTTAAAAGTTTGGATAAGGGACGAAGGATTTAATTATGATATAAATGTTGACATTTTTACAATTTATTTTACTAATAATTTATATTATCAATTTTTAGAGGGCTCAAAAGCAAAAATTAAAGAAATTTTAAAAAATGTAAGTGGAAGAGATTTTACCATAAAGGTATCAAGTATTGACAAAAAAAAATCTAACAAGAATAATAGTATAAGAGAATCAAAAAATGATTCGAATGATGATGTGATGAAAAAACTAGAAAAAGTTTTTGGAAATAATTTAATAATTGAAGAATAAAGGAGTAAAAAATGGCAAGAGGCGGATTCCCAGGCGGCGGAAATATGAATAGTATGATGAAAAAAGTACAAAAAATGCAACAAGAAATGGCAAGAACCCAACAAGAAATTGAAGAAAAAGAATTTTCTTCAACAGCTGGTGGTGGAGTAATAGAAGCTGTTGTTAATGGAAAAAAAGAAGTTGTCAAAATTAAAATTGATGAAGATGTTGTAGATCCTGAAGATACAGAAATGTTAGAAGATCTTGTTGTTGCAGCAATAAATGATGCTTTAAAAAAAGCAGATGAATATAGTCAAAAAGAAATGGGAAAATTAACAGGAAATATTAATATTCCTGGACTAATGTAATGAGTTTATATCCTGAAAGTTTAAATAAATTAATAGAACAATTTCAAAAGTTACCAACTATCGGCAAAAAAAGCGCAGAAAGACTTGCTATGAGTATTGTTGGAAGAGATTTAGAAAGCGTAGAAGAATTTTCCAAATCTTTACTAGAAGTAAAATCCAAAATTCATCCTTGTAAAATTTGTGGAAATTTAACTGAAGATGAAATTTGTGGAATTTGCAAAGATATTTCGAGAGAAGAAAATACAATTTGTGTAATAGAAGATGTAAGAAACTTATATGCAATTGAAAAATCCTCAGTATATCATGGAAAATATCATATTTTGGGCGGTCTTATTTCTCCTTCTGATAATGTAAAGGCTGAAGACTTATCAATCGATAAACTATTAGATAGGATTGATAAGGAAGATATAAAAGAAATTATTTTAGCTATTTCATCAACGATAGAAGGAGAAACAACGAGTTTATTTTTGGCACATTTATTAGAAGGAAAAAATGTAAAGGTATCAAAAATTGCTTCTGGAATTCCTGTTGGATCAAATTTGGAATATTTTGATCAGCTTACTTTAGAAAGAGCCTTAGAGGAAAGAAGAGAAATCTAATTATTTTATATATTAACTTAATTTGTGATATAATAAAAAAGAATTAATAAAAAGTTTTACGAATAAATTTATCTAATAAATTTTTGGTAAACTTAACAAATTTAGTGAAAATTTTAAAGCTGAATATAAAACTTAACAAAACCATCCTTATTTAGGGTGGTTTTTAATCTTAAAGGAGATAAAATGGCAAAATATGATGTGAAATCTAATAATGCAGAAGAATTTATTAATCACGAAGAAATCCTTGAATCACTAGATTATGGAAGAGAACATAAAAATGACAGGAAATTAATTAAAGAAATATTAGAAAAGGCGAAAAAAGCTCACGGACTTAGTCACAGAGATGCCTTTGTTTTGCTTTCTTGTCAAGAAGAAGATTTGAATGAAGAAATTTTTTCATTAGCTAAAAAATTAAAGGAAAAATTCTATGGAAATAGAATAGTTTTGTTTGCACCCTTATATTTATCAAATTATTGTGTAAATGGATGTTTATATTGTCCTTATCATGCAAAAAATAAAACTATTCCTAGAAGAAAATTAAGTCAGGATGAAATTAGAAAAGAAGTTATTGCTCTTCAAGATTTAGGACATAAAAGACTTGCTCTTGAAACTGGTGAAGATCCAGTAAATAATCCTATTGATTATGTGTTAGAATCAATTAAGACAATTTATTCTATAAAACACAAAAATGGTTCTATTAGAAGAGTTAATGTTAATATAGCAGCTACAACAGAAGAAAATTATAAAAAATTATTAGATGCAGAAATTGGTACATATATTTTATTCCAAGAAACTTATAATAAGAAAAACTATGAATTGCTGCATCCAACAGGCCCTAAACATGACTATAATTATCATACAGAATCTATGGATAGGGCTATGAGTGCTGGGATAAATGATGTTGGCTGTGGAGTATTATTTGGTCTTCAATCATATGAGTATGAATTTATTGGTTTATTAATGCATGCAGAACATTTGGAGGCTAGATTTAATTGTGGGCCACATACAATTTCTGTTCCAAGGGTTCAACCAGCAGATGATATAGACCCTAATGAATTTGACAATTCTTTGAGCGATGAAATGTTTGAAAAAATCGTAGCTTGTCTTAGACTTGCTGTTCCTTATACAGGAATGATAATATCTACAAGAGAATCTAAAAAAGTTAGAGAAAAAGTATTGGATCTTGGAATAAGCCAAATTTCTGGAGGATCAAAAACTACGGTAGGTGGTTATTCAGAAGATATTGGAGATGTAGAAGGTTCAAATCAATTTGAACTTGCAGATAATAGAAGCTTGGATGAAGTTGTTGATTGGCTATTAAATATGGATTATCTACCATCATTTTGTACAGCTTGCTACAGAGAAGGTAGGGTTGGAAAAGATTTTATGAAAATTGTAAAAGATCATGGAATAGGAAATATGTGCCAACCAAACGCCATTCTTACCTTGGATGAATATTTGACAGACTATGCAAGCGAAAAAACTAGAAAAGATGGTAGGGCTTTAATAAATAGGGAAATTGAAAAAATTCAAAATCCAAATCTTCGTGCCAATACAAAAAAATGGCTAGATGAAATTAGAGATGGAAAAAGAGATATACACGTATGATAGCATATAATTCAGAAAGATTTAGTCTTGTTCTTTTAGGTAAAACAAATTCTGGCAAATCTTCATTTTTAAATTATATAAGTGACCAAGATGTTTCTATTGTTTCAAGTCAAAAAGGAACTACTACAGATCCTATAAAAAAATCAATGGAAATTCATGATTTTGGTCCAGTATTATTTTTTGATACGGCAGGATTTGATGATGATACAAATTTGTATGAAAAAAGAATAGAAAAAACAAAAAAAACAATAGAAAAAGCTGATCTTATTTTGTATTTTTTGTCTATGGAAGATGAGCTTGATTATATTTTTAAATTAAAAAAGGAATATAAAAATATAATTTTTATTGCAAGCAAACAGGATTTGGATATTGGAGAAAAAATATTTGAAAAATTTGAAAGCATAAATCCCTTAAAAATTAATTTAAAAAATAAAAATGATAGGGACAAATTTTTTGATAAGATTAGGTCGGATTTTAAAATTGAGGATAAGACTATTACAAAAAATCTTGTTAAAGAAAATGATTTGGTTTTGCTTGTGATTCCTCAAGATGCTGAAGCTCCAAAATTTAGGCTGATAAAGCCGCAAGTTATGACTATAAGAGAAATTATAGATAAAAATGCAACGGCAGTTTCTACAAATTTAAAAAATCTAGAAAATACCTTAAATTCTTTTAATAAAAAACCTGATCTTGTAATAACGGATTCTCAATATTTTAAAGAAGTTTATAATATTTTGGATAAGAACATAAAATTAACTTCTTTTTCTGTTTTATTTTCTGCTTTTAAGGGAGATATAGATTATTATATAGAATCTGTAAAAAAATTAGATGAGGGAACAAGAAAAATTTTAATTGCTGAAGCTTGTTCTCATCCTCCAATTTCTGAAGATATAGGAAGAGTTAAAATTCCAAAATTATTGAAAAAAAATTATGATAATATAGAAATTGAATTTGCAAGGGGCGATGATTTTGAAAATATTGAAAAGTATGATTTGATAATTCAATGCGGAGCTTGTATGTTTAATGAAAAATATGTAAAAGAAAGAATTAAACTTGCAAAAGAGAAAAATATTCCAATGACAAATTATGGAATAGTACTTGCTTATTTAAATGGAATTTTGGAAAAAATTTATATATAAATATGATTATAGCCTTGGTTCAAAGTTTTATTACTTTGACCCAAGGCTATTTTTTATTATTTCTTGACTGCTTTTATAAAAAATTGATGATTCTACTTTTTTATTATTTCTGTTTTTTAGTGACAAAAGATGTAGATTATTTTTTGCTCTTGTGATTGCAACATAAAAAATTCTTCTTTCTTCTTCCAATCTTTCAAAATAATTTTCTTCATCTAATATTATAGGAAATTCATTTTTAATTAAATCTATTACAAAGACTGTGTCATATTCAAGACCTTTAGAAGAGTGGATAGTTGAAAGTTTTAAATTATTTTCGCTTAAAGACTTAGATTTTTTTTCTATAATTTTAATTTTTTCATATACTTGGTCAAGATTTTCGCATGATTTTGTAAAATATTTTAGGCTTTCTATATAAATATCTTTATTTACAGTTTCTTCCTTGTATTTTCTACTTAACATGTCAATATAATCTTTATAAGAAAGGCTTTGGTATATGAAAGAAATTTTTTTATTAATGTCTAATTTTCTAAGATGATTTAGCTTTTTTTCTATGTTAAATAAGGCGTCTTTTTTGAAATCTTCTATATCAGAATTTTCAAAAAATTCGAAAATATTCTCATTAACTGGCTTATACATAAGTTTTTCTATGTCATCTTTTGATAAGTAAGATGAAATCTTATAGTAAATTTCAGAAAAAATTTCTACATCATTAAAATCATTTGAAAAATTAATTATATTAATCATATCTAGAAAAATTTTTGATTCAAAAAAATCCATTATTTTAGAATTTATTGAAAAATCAATATTATTTTCTAATAGGTAAGAAATTAGAGAAATTGCTGAAATATTATTTCTAAATAAAATTCCAGTATTTTCGTTTTTATCAATATTTTCAAGTATATAAGCATATTCTTTTGAAAAATTTTTGAAAGATTTTATTTTTATTTGGCTTGGATTTTTTCTATTTACTTTAAAATCTTTTTTGTACCTATTTTTATTTTGTTTTATAAAAGTGCTGGCCAATTTTATAATTTCTTTACCAGACCTGTAGTTTGTATCAAGAGTCATTATTTTTGCATCTTTGTAAATTTTTGTAAAATTTAATAGGTAAGTAGGATTTGACGCCCTAAAGGAATAAATTGATTGGTCGTCATCTGCTACTACAAGAAGATTATTTTCTGGCATAACTATTTTTTCTAAAATTTTAAATTGCAAAAGCGAAGTATCTTGCCCTTCATCAAGTTGAAAATATTTATATTTATTTTTTATTGATCTTAATAAAGACTCATCATTTAATAATTCTAAGGCATAAACTTGCATATCATCAAAATCTAGAAGGTGTTTTTGTTTTTTTATTTTTTCATATTCCAGATAAATTTCTTTTATATTAGAAATTTCAACTTTTTTCAGATAAGAAATATCAAGGAGAGAATTTTTCATAAATGATACTTTTTGGAAAAATAAATTTAAATCTTCTTTGGACATTTTTTTATTATTAATGCTTTTATAAATTTCTCCAACAAGATTATACTTATTGTAAATTTTCTCATCTTCTATTAGATTTACTTGTCTATTATATTTTTTTAAATAATTTCTAATTATAAGATAGCAAAAAGCGTGAATAGTCATAAAATTTGAATCCTTGCTATCAAATCTTTTTTTCATATCATTAGCTTGGATTCTAGAAAAAGTTAAATTCAAAATTTTTGAAGAATCAATATGTTCTGACAAAAATTTTATTCTTTCTAAAAGCATGGTAGTTTTTCCAGAACCTGGAATTGCCAAAACTAAAAGAGGACCATCCAAATGTTTTGCAGCTTGTAATTGTTTGCTTGTAAATTTCATATTTATATTTTATCATATAAGTATAAGAATTTAATTATAGAGGATTTAATAAATTTATTTATTAACTGACGATTTAAGGTATAATATTTAAAACGGGAGGAATTATGTTAACTACAAATTTTTTAAAAACAAGAACTTCTACTAGAGATTTTAAAGATGAAAAAGTAGATGATGAAAAAATTAAAAAGATTTACCAAATTACAAGAGAATTAGAAAATAAATTTGGTGAAAAGGATCTTCATTACCAAGTAAATAATAAGGGAGAAGAAGTTTATTTTAAATTAAAAGGAAACGCTGGCTACAAGGGAGTTATGATAAAAGCACCTTTGTATGTTGCCCTTGATATTACAAATGATAGCAAATCTGCTCTTGTTAAAGGATCTTATGGTCTTGAAGAATTAATTACAAAATTAGATGAACAAGGACTAGCTTCTTGTTACATTACAGTAAGCGGAGTAAGCGATGATATTTTAAAATCAGCTTTTGTAAATGCTGAAGGAAAAATTATGTCAATTCTTGCAATTGGCGAAGCTACAAAACAAGAAGTTAGAGAACACAGATACGATGATAGAAAAGGAATAAATGAATTTGTATTTATTGATGATTTAGATCATAAGGCAAGCGTAGAAGAACTTTCCCAAAGAGGACTTGATGATTTATTCTCATACCTAAGATTTGCTCCATCATCATACAATTCACAACCATGGAGATTTGTTTTAAAAGATAATTTTGTAAATTTATATTTAGAAGATTACAAAGACGAAGCAAATTTAGTTGATGCAGGAATTGTAATGTATTATTTTGATCAATTAACAAAAGAAATATCAATAAATTCAATTTGGGAAGTTGAACCAAAATTAGACGGCTCAAAATTCCAATTTATTGCTCAAAAAGAATTATAAAATTTTAAGGAATTTTAATGATAAGACTTTATACAGAAAATGATATAGAAAAAATGTATGGGGCTTCAGAAATTCTTTGCCAAACACACCTTGCCATAAAAGAAGTAATAAGAGCTGGAATAACAACAAAATTTCTTGACGATTTTGCAAATAAATTTATAAAACACAAAAATGCAAGACCTGCCCAATTAGGCTATCAAGGATTTCCATATACACTTTGCATATCTGTAAATGATGAAATTTGTCACGGATTTCCTTCAGATTATGTACTAAAAGAAGGCGATGTAGTTTCAATTGATAATGTAATTGATTACAAGGGAGGACTTGCAGATTCTTGTTGGACTTATAAAATTGGAAAATTGAGCGAAGAAAATGAAAAGTTAGTTGATGTGAATTTAAAAGCTCTTTACAAAGGAATTGAAGCTGCAAAACCAGGAAACAGAATTGGAGATATAGGTTATGCAATTCAACAATACGTTGAGGGCGAAAATGGATTTTCAGTTATAAGGGACTTTATAGGTCATGGAATTGGAAAAGAAATGCACGAAGATCCACAAGTTCCACATTATGGAAAAAAAGGATTTGGTCCTAGAATAGAAGAAAATATGGTATTTACAATTGAGCCAATGATAGCAGTTGGCGATTGGAAATCAAAAATGGACTCAAATGGATGGACAGCAAGAACAAAAGATGGTTCCGTTTGTTCACAATTTGAACACCAACTTGTCATAAGAAAAGAAGGAGCAGAAATAATAACTGACCAAAATAATTTTTCTTTGACAGAAGATGACAAAAAATTTATAGAATCATATAAATAGGAGAGAAATCTCCTATTTTTTTCGTTAAAAATAGCTTTTTAAAAAATGGATAATTTTACTTATTTCATTGGAAATATATGTCAAATCTTATAAAAATTCATAATAAAATGTTTTCAAATTTATAAATAAATATATTTCTCAAAGAAAAATATTAAAATTTAAAGAAAATAATTAAAAATTTGTAAAAAACTTTAAAAAAGACTTAATAAGTAATCAAAAAAATGGTAAAATATAAAAGTACAGCTTTAAGGAGGAGTTATGGATATTTTAGTAATAGGATTTGCATTATTTGCAATGTTTTTTGGAGCGGGGAATTTAATTTTTCCACCAATGTTGGGATATACTTATGGAGATAAGTGGTTATTGGCATCTATTGCCTTTACAATTGTAGGAGTCGGATTAACTTTGCTTGCTGTAGTTAGTATGGCAAAAAGGCAAGGAAATATTTTTACTTTTACTTCACTTGCAGGAGATAGGCTTTCAAAAGCAATAGTTTTAATTATTGCTCTTTGTATTGGACCTTTAGGAGCAATTCCAAGAACTGCAGCTACAAGTTTTGAGATGGTACAATCAGCAGGCTTTAATGTAAATATTTGGGTCTTTACTTTAATATTTTTTGGATTATCATTGTTTTTGTCTTTGGCAAAAAATTCTGTTGTAGATTTAATTGGAAAATTTTTGACGCCACTTTTATTAATTTCTTTATTTATAATGATAATTGTTGGAATGTTAAATCCAATTGGACAAATAAAAGAAATTAATATAGATTTAAGTAAAATATTTTCTGATTCAATGCTTGAAGGATATAATACAATGGATGCTTTGGCAGCTCTCGCATTTACACCAATAATTGTAGAAAGCGTAATAAAAAAAGGCTATAAAAATCAATTATTAAAAAAGACGATAGAGGCATCACTAATTGCAGTTTTTGGACTTGCTTTTGTGTATATCTCATTAACTTTTTTGGGAGCAAGTGCCTCAACAAGTATTGATACAGATTCAAGAGTTATTTTATTAAATTATATTTCAGAAAAAATTCTTGGAGATAAGGGCAAATTTGTTTTATTAGTCGCAATTATTATGGCATGTTTTACAACATCTGTAGGCTTGATTTCATCAATCTCTAATATTTTCGCAGAATTTTCTAAAAATAAATTCAATTATAGTTTTCTTGCAATAGCAATAGCTTTAGTGTCTTTATTATTATCTGTTCTTGGAGTGGAATCAATAGTAAAGATTACAGGACCATTTTTACAATTTGTCTATCCTTTAGCAATTGTTTTAGTAGTATTTAATTTGATCGGGAAAAATTCTCTCGATAAATTAGTAATTAGAAATTCTTTTATTGTTGTAACAATTGTTTCATTTATGGATGCTCTAATTAGTTTGATAGATATTTTAAAAGAAATGTTTAATGTAAATCTTTCATTTTTAGTAAGTTTAGAATCTGTGTTGAAAAAAATTATACAAGTTATCTCCTTAAATATTGTAGATTTTCCATGGATAATTCCTCTAATTCTTATAATTATCCTAACTAGCCTATATTTAAAATTAAATAAAAATAAATAAATTTTTGCATCCAAATTTGTTTTTGGATGTTTTTTATTAGAAATTTTTTGCAATTATTTTTTTATCCTGTATATTTTTATTGTAAGTAAAAATATTAGAAAAAGGATTTCAAAATCCAAATAAAAATTATTAGAAAATGTTTGATAAATTTTTAACTACATGTTATAATCGTATTGTAAGTTAAGATAACAATTTATCAGATATAAAATCGAAAGGGGAAATTATGACAAGAAAAGTAGTAATTGCAAGTGCAGCTAGAACTCCAGTAGGAAGTTTTGGTGGAGCTTTAAAATCACAAAGCGCAGTTGATTTGGGTGTTGTTGCAGCTAAAGCAGCTATCGAAAGAGCTGGAATTAAACCAGAAGATGTTGAAGAAACTGTTTTAGGATGCGTTTTACAAGCAGGACTTGGACAAAACGTTGCAAGACAAATTTCATTAGGAGCAGGAATCCCAATAACAACACCTGCAATGACAATTAATAAAGTTTGTGGATCAGGACTTAGAACTGTTTCACTTGCAGCTCAAATGATTTTAGCAGGAGATGTTGACGTTGTTTTAGCAGGTGGTGCTGAAAGTATGTCAAACGCCCCATTCTTATCTAATGAATCTAGATGGGGAGCTAGAATGGGAAATAAAAAATTTGTTGACGAAATGATTACTGATGGTCTTTGGGACGTTTACAATGATTATCACATGGGAGTTACAGCTGAAAATGTAGCTGAAAAATATGGAATCACAAGAGAAATGCAAGACGATCTTGCAGCAGTAAGTCAACAAAGAGCAAGCAAGGCTCGTGCTGAAGGAAGATTTAAAGATGAAATCGCTCCAGTAGAAATTAAAGATAGAAAAGGAAATGTTACAGTTGTTGAAGATGATGAATATATCAGAGACGGTGTAACACAAGAAGGAATTTCTAAATTAAGACCAGCATTTATAAAAGATGGTACAGTTACAGCAGCTAACGCATCAGGAATTAATGATGGAGCAGCTTGTCTTGTAGTTATGAGCGAAGAAAAAGCTAAAGAATTAGGCGTTAAACCACTTGCTACAATCGTAAGTTATGCATCAGCAGGTGTTGATCCAAAAGTTATGGGAACAGGTCCAATCCCTTCAAGTAAAAAAGCTCTTGAAAAAGTAGGATGGAAAGTTGAAGATCTTGACTTAGTTGAATCAAACGAAGCTTTCGCAGCTCAATCATACGCTGTAAGAAATGAAATGGGATTTGACCCAGAAAAAACAAATGTAAACGGTGGAGCAATTGCAATAGGTCACCCAATCGGAGGATCAGGAGCAAGAATTCTTACAACACTTTTATACGAAATGGAAAAAAGAGATTCTAAAAAAGGTCTTGCTACACTTTGTATAGGTGGAGGAATGGGAACAGCTCTAGTAGTTGAAAGATAATAATTTTATAAACAAAAATAAGGTTGCTATAAATAGCAGCCTTTTTTCGTTTGTAAATATAAAATTTTTTAAAAATAAAAACTACCCAATAAAGAGCAGTTTAAATTTCATCTAATGATATTTGATTTTTATTTTTTTCTCTATCTTTCATTTTTCTATTGTAGCATGACCTACACAAAGGTTCGTATGAATCTTGAGCTCCGATTTCTATTCTTTCTTCATTGTAAGATTTTCTAAAAGAAACCCAAGCATCTTCTCCGCATGATGCACAAATTGCGTGGTGTTTTATTAATTCGTCAGCTATTGGCATCAGCTCTTTTACAACTTCAAATGGTTTTGTTTTATAATCCATATCAAGTCCTGACACAACAATTGTAATATGATTTTGCATAAGTTCTACAAAATAATCTACAATTTTTGATGGCTTGTCTGGGAAAAATTGAACTTCATCAATTCCTATAGCATCAATTTCATTATTTTTTGCATAATCCAAAATTTCTTTTATGGATTCTATTTTAATCGCATCAAGCTCCAAATTATCATGGCTTATTATTTTTTCATCTTCATGTCTTGAATCAACTGATGGTTTGAATGCAATTGTTTTGTATCCTGCAACTTTCATCCTATAAAGCTCACGCCATAGGGAAGTTGTTTTTCCAGAAAACATAGAACCTGTATGAACAATAAGTTTAGCTTGTTTTTTCATATTTCACCTAAACATTGAATTTAAAATTGGTAATATCTCCATCTTTCATAACATAATCTTTTCCTTCCATACGAAGTTGACCATGTTCTTTTACTTTTGCCATATTACCATATTCTTTTAGAGTATCAAAACTTACGATTTCTGCTTTTATAAAACCTCTTTGTATATCTGTGTGGATTTTTCCAGCAGCATCTACAGCTTTTGTTCCATTTGTAATTGTCCAAGCTCTTGTTTCATCTTCTCCTGTTGTCAAAAATGAAATCAAATTTAAGGTTTTGTAAGAATCTTTTATAACTTGATCGCAACCCGATTCACTTAGACCAATCATTTCCAAAAATTCTTTCTTTTCTTCATCGCTTTCAAGCTCAGATATTTCTTGTTCAATTTTTGCACTTACAACAGAAACTTGGGCGTTTTCTTCTTTGGCAAATTCCCTAACTTTTTTTACAAATTCATTATCATCGCCGTTATTTGCAACATCACTTTCATCGACATTGCAAACGTAAATTATTGGTTTTGTTGAAAGAAGTTGGTAGGTTTTAAGGAGAGCTTTTTCTTCGTCGTGCAAATTTAAAACTCTGGCAGATTTTCCTTCTTCCAAAACTTCTTTTATTCTTTTTAATAATTCAACTTCGCTTCTTGCTGATTTATCAGATTTTGCAACTTTTTCTCTTTTTGCCAAAACTTTTTCAACAAGTTCAAGATCTGAAAGTATAAGCTCAAAATTTATTGTTTCAATATCTCTTAATGGATCAATGTTACCATCAACATGGGTTACATTTGGATCGTTAAAACAACGCAAAACTTCTACTATTGCATCTGTTTCTCTTATATTTGATAAAAATTTATTTCCCAATCCTTCGCCCTTACTTGCACCTTTTACAAGTCCTGCTATATCATAAAATTCTATAGCTGCTGGTACAATTTTTTTTGAATTGTGCATTTTTGCAAGATAATCAACTCTATAATCTGGAACATTTACAAGTCCTACGTTTGGATCTATTGTACAAAAAGGATAATTTGCAATTTCTGCTCCAGCTTTTGTAATTGCATTAAATAAAGTTGATTTGCCTACATTTGGTAGGCCAACTATTCCTAATTTCATTTAATCACTCTCTCTTTTTTATTCTTTATTTAGCATTATTAATTATATAGAAAGCGCCTAAAAAAATCAATTTTTATATTATGCAACAATGGTATAATATGAATAAGATTATAAAAATAAAGGAGAAATTATGAATATTGATCAAAAACTAGAAAAGCTTAGAGAGCTAATGGCTAGCAGAAAAATAGATGCTTATATTATTAATACATCTGATCCTCATCAATCAGAATATATTAGTGATTATTATAAAACTCGCGAATTTATTTCGGGTTTTACTGGCTCCGCGGGAGTTTGTGTTGTTACAAAAGATAAGGCAAGACTTTGGACAGATTCAAGATATTTTTTGCAAGCTGCAAATGAATTAAAATATTCAGAATTTGAATTTTATAAACAAGGTTTTGATGAAGATCCAACTATGGAAGAATTTTTGTTGGAAGAAGTTGGAGAATTTGGAAAAATTGGTTTTGATGGTACTTGTTATTCAGTAAAAGATTATAAATCTTTAAGTGAAAATATGGCATCACGTGCTTTGGTTTATGACATAGATTATATTTCTCAAATTTGGGAAGACAGACCAAGCCTTCCAAAAGAAAAAGTTTGGATTTATGATCAAAAATTTGTTGGCGAAAGTTTAGAATCAAAAATAAATAGATTAAGAGAAGAATTAAAGAAAAAAGATTGCGATTATAATTTTATTGGTTCTCCAGAAGATATTTGTTATCTTTTAAATATTAGGGGAAATGATATAGGCTATACTCCAGTAGTTTTGTCATATTTGTTGGTTTCAATGGATGAAATTCATCTTTGCATAGACCAAGATAAACTTGACGATGAAGTTTTGGATTATTTAAAAGAAAATAAGGTAAAAGTTCATTCTTATGATTATATTTATTCTTTACTAAAAAACATTAAGGGAAAAAATAGAATTTATATAGATCCAGAAAGAACTAACGTTGCAATTTTTGATTCTATAAATTCAAATGTAAGAATTACTAGCGGTGTAAATATTTCAACTCAAATGAAAGCGGTTAAAAATAAAACTGAATTAGAAAATGAAAGAAAAGCTTATATTATTGATGGTGTAAGTTTAATTAAGTTCTTTAATTGGGTTGAAGTTGGAACAAGTACAGGTTCTTTGACAGAGCTTATAGCTAGCAAAAAATTGCAAGATTTAAGAAAAGAAAATGAATCATATATTGAAGATTCTTTTGAAACAATTGCAGGCTACAAAGAAAATGGAGCTATTGTCCATTATGAACCAACTTCACTTTCATCAAAAACTCTCGAAGAAAAATCACTTTTATTGGTAGATTCAGGAGCTCATTACAAAGAAGGAACTACAGATATAACAAGAACAATTGCCCTTGGAGAATTGACTGATGAAGAAAAAGAAGACTATACCCTAGTTTTAAAATCTCATATAGGCTTGATGAGTGCAAGATTTAAAGAAAAAACCAAAGGACAAAGATTAGATGCAATTGCTAAATATCCATTGTGGAAAGCTGGAAAAGATTATTTCCATGGAACAGGCCACGGAGTCGGATTTAGCTTAACAGTTCACGAAGGCCCAAATAATATTTCTCAATTTAATGATGTAGAATTATTAGAAAACATGACAACATCAATTGAGCCGGGTCTATATATAGCAGATAAACACGGAGTAAGAATTGAAAGCGAAGTTTATGTGAAAAAAGATTTGGAAAATGAATTTGGTAAATTTATGAAATTCGAATGTCTAACTTACGTGCCAATTGATACTAGACCAATAAATATGGATATGATGGATAAGTGGGAAATAGAATGGATAAATGTATATAACAAAAAATGCCAAGAAGTTTTATCTCCATATCTTGAAGGATCAGATTTAGAATATTTGATAGAAAGATGTAAAGAGATTTGATGAACAATCAAATAAAGGAAAAGCTAAAAGAATTACCAGACCTACCAGGCGTTTATATAATGAGAAATAGCCAAGATGAAATAATCTATGTTGGCAAGGCTATAAATTTAAAAAAACGTGTAAGCCAATATTTTGACAACAACAAAAATAAGGGCAGAAAAGTTCTTGCTATGGTAAGTCATATAAATCATTTTGAATATATAATTGTAGAAAATGAAGTCGAAGCTCTTGTGTTAGAATCAAATCTAATAAAGAAAAACAGACCAAAATATAATATTGTTCTAAGAGATGATAAGCAATATCCATATATAAAAATTACAAATGAAAAATTTCCTAGAATTCAAAAAGTAAGAAATGTAAAAAAAGATAAGGGCTATTACTATGGCCCTTATCCTGATGCTTATGCAGTAAATGATGTAATAGAATTATTTCATATACTTTACCCAATAAGAACTTGCAATCTAAATTTTGATAAGGGACAGCAATTAGATAGACCTTGTCTAAATTATTATATAAATAGGTGTAAAGCTCCATGCGTTGGTAAGGGAGATGAAAAAGAATATATGGATAATATAAATAAAATCAAAAATTTTTTAGAAAATAAATCTGATTATATACCAAATTTAGTTATAAATAAGATGAATAAGGCAAGTGAAATTTTGGATTTTGAAAATGCTGCAAAATACAGAGATTACCATAGGGCCTTATCAACCATTTCTCAAAAACAAAAAGTTACTACAACAAATGGTGATGACATAGATATAATTGCAATGTCCAAAGGAATATTTTATGTCACCATGCAGGTATTTTTTATGAGAGATGGAAAGATTGTTGATAGAGAACATTTTATTATTAAAGATGATTACAGAGAAAAAGATGAAGATATAATTTCATCTTTTATGAAGCAATTTTACTTAAACCTTATGTATATACCAAAAGAAATTTTAGTTCACAAATTGCCATCAGATCTTGATGCCCTTAATTTATTTATTGAAAAGAAAAAAGGCATTAAGGTAAAAATTACTTGCCCAAAACTTGGTAAGAAAAAAGAATTAGTAGATATGGCTTTTAGAAATGCAAGCGATATGATGAAAAAATACGAAAAAAGGCTTGAGGAAAAAGAAAGAAAAAAACATTCTGGCTTAAATGGATTAAAAGAAATTTTGAATTTAAAATCTTTAAGTAGGATAGAAGCTTACGATATTTCTAATACATCAGGAGTTCAATCTGTAGGTTCTATGGTTGTTTTTCAAAATGGAATTGCTGAAAGAAAAGAATATAGGAAATTCAAAATAAAATCTATAGAAGGGCCAGATGATTATCATTCCTTGGAAGAAGTTCTTACAAGAAGATTTGAAAGGGCAAAAAAAGAAATCAAAAATAATAATACTTATACTGGTTTTGGAAAACTCCCAGATTTAATATTAATGGATGGGGGAAAGGGTCAAGTAAAATCTGCAAAAAAAGTTTTGAAAGATTTAAATTTTTCAATAGAAGTTGCAGGACTTGTTAAAGATGACAAGCATACAACAAGAGCTATCATCTATGAAAATAAAGAAATTCCAATAAAAAAACGAGATCCAGTATATAAATTAATTTACGAAATCCAAGAAGAAGCCCACAGATTTGCCATAAATTATCACAGAAAATTAATGACTCAAACTATGAAAAAATCTGAACTTGATAATATTAATGGCATAGGAAAAAGAAAAAAAGAAAATCTTCTAAAACATTTTAAAAGCGTAAAAAATATAAAAAAAGCAAGTTTAGAAGAGCTTATGGAAGTAGATTTGATTGGGGAAAGCCAAGCACTTGAAATAATTAAATATTTTAAACTAAACAATTAAAGAGGATAAAATGGGAAAACAAACAAGCGTAAAATTAAAAGACGTGGTTGAAATTTTAGGTCTTGAAATAGTTCACAAATCCACAGATTATGATGAAGTTATTTTGCAAAGTCCAGATATTAATAGGCCAGGTCTTCAACTTACAGGATATTTGGAAGAATTTCCTTATAAAAGATTACAAATAATAGGAAGCGTAGAATATACTTACCTAACAAGTCTTGACAATAGAATGCAATATGAAAGATTTAGGGGAATATTATCATACAAAATGCCAGCTATACTTTTTTCATACAATGCAGGATTGCCAAAAGATATATTAGACCTTGCTGATTACTATGATATAACAATTTTAAGGTCAAAACTTCCTACGACAAAATTAACATCAATAATTTCGCAAGAACTAGAATATATTTTTGCTGATAGAACTCAAATTCATGGAGAACTTTTAGAAGTTTTTGGTGTTGGAGTTTTAATTAGAGGAGAAAGCTCTGTAGGAAAAAGTGAAACGGCTTTAGATTTAGTAAATCGTGGTCACAGACTTGTCGCAGATGATGTCGTAGAAATGGCAGCTTATGATAATAAACTTGTAGGACAAGCTCCAGAAAATATAAGGCATTATACAGAAATAAGAGGTCTTGGAATTGTAGATGTAAGAAGACTATATGGTACAGGCTCTGTAAAAGTTTCAACTGACATAGATTTGGTAATAGAACTTGAACATTGGAGAGAAGATTATGAATATGACAGGTTGGGACTTGATGAGCATTATACAGAAATTTTAAATGTTCAAATTCCAAAAATTTTAATTCCAGTAAGAGCAGGAAGAAATTTAGCTATGATTATCGAAGTTGCAGCTATGAACCAAAGAGAAAAATCTATGGGATATAACGCAGCAAAAGTAATGACAGACAATCTATTTAAAAATTCTGACAATGATAATTAGCTCGTGAAAATATTTGATATTTACTTGACTAATGACGTGATATTTATTATACTAAAAATAGTGTTGACGATAATTGATTCATATAATTTTTAGGAGGTCTTAAATGACAATTAAAAGAGCTATGAAGACTATGGATGGTAATACTGCAGCTGCTCACGTATCTTATGCGTTTACAGATGTAGCAACAATCTATCCAATAACACCTTCATCACCAATGCCTGAAGCAGTGGATGTTTGGGCAGCAAACGGTAGAAAAAACGTATTTGGAAGACCAGTTGAAGTAAAGGAAATGCAATCAGAAGCTGGTGCAGCAGGAGCAGTACACGGAGCACTTGCAGCAGGAGCACTTACTACTACATACACAGCAAGTCAAGGATTATTATTAATGATCCCTAATATGTATAAGATTGCTGGAGAAAGATTGCCAGGTGTATTCCATGTTGCAGCAAGAACACTAGCAACTCACGCACTTTCAATTTACGGTGACCATTCTGACGTTATGGCAGCAAGACAAACAGGATTTGCTATGCTATGTTCAGGATCAGTTCAACAAGTAATGGACTTAGGACCAGTTGCTCACTTAGCAGCAATTGAAGGAAGAATTCCATTTTGCCATTTCTTTGATGGATTTAGAACAAGTCACGAAATTCAAAAAATACAAGTTTGGGACTATGATACATTAGCTCCATTAGTAAACTACGAAGCTGTAGATAAATTTAAAAATGAGTCTTTAAATCCAGAAAGACCAAAAACAATCGGTACAGCTGAAAAGAATATTTTCTTCCAAAGAATGGAAGCTTCAAACCCAGCATATACTGATATAGTAGGTATAACAGAAAACTACATGAACAAGATCAATGAATTGATCGGTACAAATTACGGATTATTCAATTATTATGGTGCAGATGATGCAGAAGAAATCATCATTGCTATGGGTTCTGTTTGCCAAGCAGCTGAAGAAGCAATTGATAAATTAGTAGAAGATGGTAAAAAAGTTGGTATGGTTGAAGTTCACTTATTCAGACCATTCTCAAAAGACCATTTATTAAAAGCTATACCAAAAACAGTAAAGAAAATTGCTGTTTTAGATAGAACAAAAGAAAAAGGTTCAGTTGGAGAACCATTATTACTTGATGTTAAATCAGCTTACTATGATGTAGAAGATAAACCACAAATTATAGGTGGTAGATATGGATTATCTTCAAAAGATACAATCCCTGCAGACATTGAAGCAGCATTTAACAATTTAGCTGGCGAAATGAAAGATGATTTCACATTATCAATTACAGATGATGTTACAAATAAATCACTTGAAAGAACAGATTTAAGAATCAGACAAGAAGGTACAAGCAGATGTAAATTCTGGGGATTCGGATCTGATGGAACAGTTGGAGCTAACAAACAAGCTATCAAAATTATCGGTGATAATACTGATATGTATGCTCAAGGTTACTTTGACTATGATTCTAAAAAATCTGGTGGACTTACAGTATCTCACTTAAGATTTGGTAAAAATCCAATTAGATCAACATACCTATTAGACGAAGCTGACTTTATTTCATGTTCAAAACCAGCATACGTTAATCAATATGATTTATTAGCTGGACTTAAAGATGGTGGTACATTCTTATTAAACTGTCCATGGTCAGAAGATGAACTTGAACAACATCTACCAGCTAAAATGAAAAAATACATTGCTGAACATAATATTAACTTTAATATAATAGATGCTTCTCACATCGCTGCTAATATTGGATTAGGTTCAAGAACAAATATGATAATGCAATCTGCATTCTTTAACCTTGCAAATGTAATTCCAATAGATGAAGCTATCAAATACCTTAAAGATTCTATAGTTAAGGCTTATGGACACAAGGGTGATGATATAGTAAATATGAACTACAAAGCAGTAGATCAAGGAATTGATGCAGTAGTTAAAGTTAATGTTCCAGATTCATGGAAAGATGCAAAAGATGAAGTTAAAGAAGAAAAAGAACTTCCAGAGTTCATCAAAAACATCGTTAAACCAATGATTGAACAAAAAGAAGACGAACTTCCAGTTTCAGTTTTCAAAGATAGAACAAATGGAGACTTTGAACCAGGTACAACTCAATATGAAAAGAGAGGAATTGCTCTTAACGTGCCAGAATGGCAAATTGATAATTGTATCCAATGTAACCAATGTTCATACGTTTGTCCTCACGCTGTAATTAGACCTTTCTTAGTAACAGAAGAAGAAAAAGCTAATGCACCAGAAGGATTTGAAACAAAAAAAGCAATTGGTAAGGGAATGGACGGATATGATTTCAGAATCCAAGTTTCACCACTTGATTGTACAGGCTGTGGAAACTGTGCTGATGTATGTCCAGCTCCAAAGAAAGCTCTTCTAATGAAACCTTTCGAAGAAGAAGTTGAAAAAGAAAAAGATAATTGGGAATATGCTCATGAAGAAGTTGGATACAAAGAAGATGTTATGGATCCAATGACAATTAAAGGTTCTCAATTTAAACAACCATTACTTGAGTTCTCAGGTGCTTGTGCAGGATGTGGAGAAACACCATACGCAAAACTTGTTACTCAATTATTTGGAGATAGAATGTATATAGCTAATGCTACAGGTTGTTCATCAATTTGGGGAGCATCATCACCAGCTACACCATATACAACAAATGCTTGCGGACAAGGTCCAGCTTGGGGTAATTCATTATTCGAAGATGCAGCAGAATATGGTTATGGTATGAAACTTGCAGCTGATTCAAACAAACACCTTCTTGAAACATATATGAATCAATTCAATGAATTAGAAGCTGATAGTGAATTAAGCGAAGCATTCAAAGCATGGATTGAAGGAAAAGAAGACGTTAAAGCTTCAAAAGAAGCAACAGCTAAAATTCTTAACCTTGAAGAAAAAGCTAACAGTGTAAGTGATGAAAAACAAAAAGATTTACTACACAAAATATATTCACTAAAAGACTATATGATTAAAAAATCAGTTTGGATATTTGGTGGAGACGGATGGAGCTATGATATAGGATTTGGTGGAGTTGACCACGTACTAGCTAGTGGAGAAAACATCAATATCTTAGTATTCGATACAGAAGTTTACTCAAATACAGGTGGACAATCATCTAAAGCTACACCATTATCAGCAGTAGCACAATTTGCTGCATCTGGTAAAAAGGTTAGAAAGAAAGACCTTGGTTTAATGATGACTTCATACGGCTATGTTTACGTAGCACAAGTTGCTATGGGTGCAAACCAAAACCAAACAATCAAAGCTATGAAAGAAGCTGAAAGCTATGATGGACCATCTCTAATCATCTGCTATGCACCATGTATCAACCACGGTATAAGAATCGGTATGGGTAAATCTCAATTTAGAGAAAAACAAGCAGTTGATGCTGGTTACTGGCACTTATGGAGATTCGATCCAAGACTTGCTGATGAAGGAAAGAATCCATTCCAATTAGATTCAAGAGAACCTAAGGAATCATTCCAAGAATTTATCCAAGGAGAAGTTAGATACTCTTCACTCAAGAGATCATTCCCTGAAACAGCTGACCAATTATATCAAGAAGCAGAAAAAGCTGCTAAAGAAAGATATCAAACATATAAGAGATTAGCTGGAAAATAAGATAAATTATATAAAATTTTTAAAGGATGAGCTTGCTCATCCCAGACTGTAGACAAAGTAGATGAAAAATGCAACTTCATCTACTTTTTTCATGCGATAAATGCTTAAAACAAGCCATCTATGGGTATAAATATGCTAAAGATGGAGGAAGTTATGCTACATAAAAACGAAAATAATAATACTGAACAAGTCCAAATGGTATCAGTAGAACAACTAGTTCCAAAAAATCACATATTAAGAAAAATAGATAAACACATAGATTTCAACTTCATATACGACCTAGTAGAAGATAAATACTCACAAACAACAGGTAGACCAAGTATAGACCCAGTAGTATTAATAAAACTTGTAATCCTACAATACTTTTTCA
>OGTS01000126.1_pt1 | contig 37295 bp, 34 predicted proteins | sample 1574681 | NCBI WGS metagenome assembly OGTS01 (sample SAMN03295829, study PRJEB24534) | human gut metagenome | isolation source: fecal sample 4 from infant 4 | host: Homo sapiens | place: USA: Pittsburgh, PA | collected 2014-07 | reverse complement strand
CCTATAATCTTAAACTTATATATTATAATAATCTTAAATTTACATTACATTCTTATTTAATAGTAAATTATCATAAAAAAAAGAAGATATATAAAAATATCTCTTAATAAAACCTACAAAAATATTTATAGAACCCTATAGCTCAATATTACTGTAAGTTTTATTTTAACTTTTGATACATCTTCTAAAAATTCTATTTAAATATATAAAAAACTTTAAATTCTTTAAATCATAAAATTTTACTATAAAAAATCAAGTCTATTTTTCATAGCATCTTAATATTCTTATATAATGATTTGCTTCTCTTAAAACATGATCAGAAAGAAGTGGTAAAATTAAGGATTTTATATTGCAATTCATTATTCCCTTTGTACCCTCTTCCTTAAAATCTCTTAACCTAGTTGTTTCCTTTAAGGTTTCATGAGTAACATTATCTATTGTCACATTGGTAACATTATTTAGTTGTTGAATTAATTCATTAAACTCAAAGGCAAATTCATGGGCAGTATTTATTAATTCATACTCACTTGGATCTAATAAACCTCTTATAAATAGGGAATGTTCCATCATAATTTCATTCCAAAAAGCTTCTGTCTTGCTAATATTCACCTCATCTATATCTCTATTGCACTCAATATCATCTATATATGAACGATATAATTTAGCTTCTTCTATGGTATGTTCAACAAGTGATGGATAATTACTTGTGAAAATCTTGCAACATAATACATCATCTAAAATTTTCATCTTAAGATCTATTAATTCATCTATTAATTTAATAGCCTTATTGTTAATATCTTTTACACAGCTTGCCACTTTAGAATCAATACCCTTTTTAGGAGCACACATTAAATCTTTTTCCATTGTTGTTATTTTAGAGTTAATATTAATTCCTGTATAATGCTCTGTTTTCTTTTCTGTCTCTAAAGTATATTCAGTAAAGACTTCTCCTGAATCTACTATGGATTGTCTAACCCTTCCCTTACTTAGTTTAACTACATCAAATAAAAGTTTTTCAAGATTTCCCTTGCACTTATCAAGTTCCTTAGCGAGTTTTGAATTCTTAGGTCCTAATCCTGCCTCTAAAAATATGGCATGTTCTTTCATAACTCTCATAAAAAAAAGATGTAATTCTAATGATGAGGTAACATATTTTTCTCTAGATATCATAATATTCTCCAATTTAATTTTTTATATATTATACTCTTAAAGGAATAATTGTGTTCTTAAGTGCATAGTTATCTACTCTTATTTTTCCCTTTAAATTTCATAATTAAAAACAATAAGAAAATAATTATTAGCACTGAAATTAATATTATAACTATTAGTATTAAATTTTCATTTGAATGATTAAAAGTGCTTATTTCCTTTTGAACCTGCTCTACATTACTTGGACTTAAATCAGTTCTCTCTCCCCTTACTAATAAACGTTCAGTATTAATTCCATAAGGATAACAAGTTAGTAAAGTTACATAGTCCTTTTCATCTGATATTTTTAGTTCATCAATTTCATCTGGGTGAACAACTTTTATTTGATTCACTTTATAAGCAAGATCCTTTTTTAAAATATGCAAATAAAAAACATCTCCATCTTTTAGCTTGTCTATATCAGTAAAAAGTTTTTGATTTGCTAATCCAGTATGAGCTGATAAAACTGAATGAGTATTCTCCCCTCCTACAGGAAGTGATGTCCCCTCTAAAACTCCAACTCCCTTTTTTAAAATATCAACTGAAGTTCCATAATATATAGGTAATTTAATATTTATACTAGGAATTTCTATGTACCCTAAGACATCCCCTTCATGAATATTTAAGTACTCTGGCAATTGATTTTCAGCAGTTCCATTAAATAAATCATAATTATATTTATTAATATTTTTTATTAAATCATCAACCTCTTCATCCTCAACATTATTTATCTTCTCTGTATAATCAGAAATTGTAGAAACTGCAAATTTATTATTTATGTAATTAGAAAAACTAGGATATAACAAAAATCCCAGAGCAATAAGTGTAATCAAAATTAAAATAGAAAAATATATTTTTTTTAGCCTTTTCAAAAAAATCTAGTGCTATATCAAAGTTCATTAGTTATAGGTTATTTTGATATGCACCAACTCACCTCCTAAAGTTTAATTAACCTAAAAGACGAAAATCCTCATGTCATAAAAAAACTTCTTTTTATAATTTAAATTAAAAAGAAGTTTTTATTTATATACTCTGTATTTAATTTTTAACTTTAGTTCTTAGTTTTTCTGCTATTTTCAAATTTAGTGTAGCCAAGTCCTAAGATAGCTAAAACACAAACTATACTTAATAAGATAATAGCTATTTTTATAAATCCTGTATTTCCTAATCCCCCTGTTGATGGAAGAGAAAATCCAGCGTGGTTTTCTATTTGAACATTAAATAATATATTTCCATCATTCTCTGAAATATCATTTATTATTTGTCCTGCTTTATTTCCATTAGAAATCTCTATAGTTGCAGCTCCTGTGTAATTTCCAGACTCATCTTTATTAGCTGTAATTGTCACTTCTACTGGATTTTTTAATAAGCTATATCCAGATGGAGCTACTTCCTCTGTAATAAGGTACTTTCCTTCTTTTAAGCCTAGGAATGTTGCAATTCCATTTGAGTTAGTTACCCCATTTCCACTTAAAGAAACTACTTGTCCTTTTTCATCATATGTATATTTAGCTACAGTCTTTCCACCTGCATCTTTTACTGAAAACTCAGCACCTTGTAAAAGCTTAGAATTAAGCTCTGAATCAACCTTTGTAATTCCAAATCCAAAAGTATAAGTAGTAACCTTATCAGTTAATTTTTTATAACTATCCTTAACATGTGGGTTATTTGTATAGTCTAATTGTATGTTGTTAGTGTTTCCTAAGTTTTCTTTATTACTAATAACTGCATCTTTATTTAAGGTAGCTTGGTAATTTAAAGTTATTCCAGTCTCTGCATAAGCTTTTATATTATCATAATTAAAGTTTATTGTAATAACTGTTGATCCATCTCCTTGCTTTTTAACTTCTACAGTATAATCTGTATCCTTAGCAAAAACTTTATCTCCTGAAGTCACCTTAAAGCCAGTTTTCTCATCATATGTTAATCCCTTGCTCATAGTGTCAGTAAATTTATACATTATATCTTGTGCATTCTTTTGATAAACTGGTATAGAAGCTTTTACTTCGTATTTAATAACATCTCCAATATTCTCAGATGAAGTTTTAACTCTTTGATTCTCTTTAACTATGTTTTTTTCTAATATAGGTGTATTATCCTTTGGATTAATAGTTACATCATAATTCCATGAATTTCCTGAAACTTGAGGAACTGAAACTATTATAGGTGTTGAAGCAACTGCTGCCCCCTCTGAATCACTTGAAGTTTCTGTAACTAGGTAATAACCTAAGTCAACAGTATTTTTTTGTCCATATGTAAGTTCTTGTCCACTCTTTTTATTATCAAGAACATATTTATGTAAGTTAACAGCAAACTCTTTTACTTCTTCTCCATTTAATTTTTGAATTGATTCCTGGCTATAAGAACCATAATTAGAATTATTAAAGAAGTCTTTTAAATCACTATTTACTGAGTATTCATATGCATCCCCATTTTTAGTTGCATCTAATAACTTATATGCAGTAAAGGTAGCACCTTTTTTTGATATTGTGATACTTCCCTTTATAGGAGCATCTTTAGAAATTGATGGCGTAGCCGCAAATACAGGTATTGATGTTGTAATAAAAACAAATATAAACACCATTATAAAACTAAACTTTTTTAATATATTATTTTTCATTTATTAATTCTCCCTTTCTTTTAAAACAAATTCTGTAGTACTAACTAGGCTTAATACAGCTGCTAAAAGTGTAATTCCAATGAATGAAAACTTAGAAGTTCCACTGCCCCCTGTTTCAGGTAGTATTATTCTTGGAACATTTTCAACTGAAATATCATATGTATTTGTTTCTGTATTTTTATTTAAAATTATTTTTTTACCTTCTTTTCCAACTCTATAAAAACTTTCTTCAAAATCTAGAGTTATATAAATATCATCACTTAATTTATATCCCTTAGGAGCCTTAACCTCTTTTAATATGTATTTTCCATAAGGCAAATTGTTGATTTTAAAAGAGGCACCATCTTTTGATGGTATTAACTTTCCGCCCCCCATTGGATCTAATTCATAAACTTTTAAATTTTTATTATAAGCAAATTTTATTGGTTTTTTTGGACTTTCCTCTTTAAATAGTTTAAAGTTAGCACCTAAAATAGGCACTCCCTTTTCATTTATTTTATGTATTGCTAAGTTTACAGTAGTCTTTATAGGATTTCCTTCCCATGGCACCTTAACCACCTTACTATCCTCATTTACAATAAACTGAATAGGAGTTTTGTTTAGCTCATATCCCTCTGGCGCTTTTATTTGTTCTAAATTGTATACTCCATCAGGTAATTCAAAGCGTAAAGGATCTCCATTTTTAAATGTAAACGTTTTAATTTCTTCATTGTAAATATCCCTAACAGTTTCCCCTTCTTTAGTTGTTAACTTAAAAACTGCTCCTTCAAGTAAGCTTGGATCATCATACTCAGCAGATAGAATAAATTCCACTATAGGATTCTTTCTAGTTGAAACCTCATTAGTTGGATTTCCATTTACATATGCAATATTTTTTACTACTTCCCCTGGCCCTACATTTTTCATACTTGCTTCTATGGTGATATATGCTGGCTTTTTAGCATCTATATCTCCATTACTATTTTTAATAACTAATTCCTTTGTGTTTTCATCAAAATCAGTTATAAATTGATCTGTAGCCGTAATCTTAATATCACTTAGTCTAGGATCTAATTTATCAATAATATTTAAAGTATCCTTAAAAAAGTATCCATAGGAATCAAACTTAATATCATATTTAATTTTTTGGTCATTAGGATTATTTTTAACCTTTGTCTTATCAACATATTTATAAACATTTAATGCTCCTGCATCCTTTGATAACTTTGAATAATGCTTTGAAGGCAACTCTTTATCATCATCATAATATAATTTAGCATCATTTAAATATCCACTTTCAGTAGAAGTAATACGAGTTTCATAAATAACTGTATATCTCTCATATCTTATGTCACCAAAATTTATTTCTAAATGTTTGGTATCAGCCTTTATTCTATTACTCTCCCAAAAGTCCTTGGTAACATCACTACTTCTTTCATCATAGTAACCCATTCTTTTTATGCATATACTATTTACATCTAAAGCCATGCCCTTTGGAATATTATCAAAAAAATCAGCATTGCTTAAATAACTTCTTGTATTTGGATTTACTCCATCACCTAAATTTATTTCCACAAAATATTTTATAGGTTTATTCCTGTCTACTATCTCTCCATAATACTCTCTTCCTTGTTCCTTATCTGTAGCAGCTGTTGGTAAATCAGCAGTCTTATACATAAGGGGATATTGTCCACCAGAACTAGGATGGGAATATTCTTCTCCTGTTATGTAAACAGTGCTTGGCTTTCCATTTAAGTCAATACTAACTGGGTAACTTACTCCCTTTCTAATATTGCTATTTCCCACAAATCTTATAATCATATATCCTGTTACAGCTTTTTCTACATTTTCATTAAAGGTTAAAGTCACCACTCCATCCTTAACATCAAAATCCTTAAAATGCTGATCAGGACATTTAGGCTCTATGTCTTTAAATATATCTGGCAAACTGATAACAATTTTATCACCATCTTTAAGCTTATCTTTATTCAAAATCTTATAGTCAATTCTTAAATTATTGCTTATGTCTTTAGCCACAGTATTACTCTCAAAAGTAGTGCTTGTAATTTCAACAGCTCCATCATTTTGAACTGATTTTGTTTCTTCTCCTAAAACAATGCTTCCAGGAAAGATCATAATTACTATCATAGAAATAACAACTGACCATAAGGTAAATATATTAAAATTTTTACTATTCTTCATAAAATAAGCCCTCCTCTCTTAAAAAATGGAAAATAAAAAACCGACTATATTTATAACTTTTTATAAATATAGTCGGTTGCATCACTAACTCAGCATATTCCAGATGCCCAAATACAGAATATACATCAACGTTTCTATAACATTTTAATATTTACTAATTATTTCTTAAAATTCATTACTTTTTAACACTTAATTTTCAATTTGTATTTGTATGTTACAGTATTTTAAAAAAACTGTCAAAAAACATTTTTTCACAGCAAATATTATTTGTTAATTTTATTAAGTTTTTGTTTTTAAAATAATATATTTTACATGTGTATTTTATCAATTTAATAAATAAATTTTGATTTTTTTATACTTTTAATACAGGGTTTTATCAAGGTTTTAACGCTAATTTTATATTTTAAATTTAAAATATCCTTAAAATTTTTCCTCTAAATTTAATTCCTTAATATATTTTTTTGGAACATAATTACAAAGCCAAACACTATTTTCTTTATGTCTATTTTAATTAATTAAATTTAAAACAAAAAAGGCATTTTCTTTTTGGTTTAAGAAAATGCCTTTTTATTGTTGATTTTTAGTTATAATATATTAAGTTTTTGGTGTTTTTATATTAACATTATTTTATTAATATCTAGTATCTTTAAGTCCGCAGAAAGCATCTACTGAACTTACTCCTTTAAATTCTGAACGTCCCATCATTTTATCAACTAAAGCTTTAATATTAAATTCTTTAGAATCATAAGCATTTATATAAGTTTTAACTTGTGGAACATCAGCTAAATGGAATGGGCATTGTAGAGATATAAAGATAGTAGGTATTTCATTAACATAGAATGGAATATCTGGTGTACCTTTACTTGGTGGCCATTGAAGACGTTGATCAACACTTGCCCCTACATCAGCTAAATTTATAATTAAATCATATTTAGAAGTTAATTCAGCTATTGGACGCTTACCAGCATAAATATTTCCAATAGCAGCACCCATCTCTTCTTTTGGTAACTTCATGATCTTATCTACTGGTGATTCATATATTTCTACTTGGAATCCTTCCTGTTCTAATAATTCTTTCATTATATCTACAGGACCCTTTTGTGCTCCTTGCATAAGAGCTAAGAATTTACCAAATCCCCCATCGAAACCTTTAACCTTTACAAGTAATACTCTTTTAGTCTTATCTGGTGAAATTGGGAATATTTCTTCATTATTCTTAACTAAAGTTATTGCCTTATCTGCTATTTCTAAAGCAGCCTTTTTATTTTCTTCTAAACCAATCTTAGCCATAGCTTCTTCTTTTGGTTGTAATATTTCAGTCTTAGCTTTCTTATGAAGCCCTAAAGATGCCTTTAAGCCTAATATTCTAGTTAATGCATCATGAAGTCTTTCTTCAGTTATAACTCCATTCTTATATCCTTCCATCATCCATTGAAAATCTTCATCTGGATCATTAAAGAATAAGAATAAGTCACTACCTGCTGCAATTGCAGTTGGTAACATATCTTTACGCTTCATAGCTGAAGTCATAGCAACCATGTGAGATGCATCAGTTACAACTAATCCATTGAATCCCATTTGACCTTTTAATAAATCTGTTAATATATATTTACTTAAAGTTGCAGGCATATTCATTTCTTTAATTGTAGCATCTGGATTAAAATATTTTACATATTCAGGCAAAGCAATATGTCCAGCCATTATTGATGGAAGACCTGCTTCAATTAATCCAGAGTATACTTTTCCGAAAGTAGCATTCCACTCTTCAACTGATAAAGTATTTGGAGCAAATGATAAATGTTGATCTCTTTCATCTATACCATCACCTGGGAAATGCTTAGCAGCTGGTAAAATTCCAGATTCCATTATGCCTCTCATATATTCTAAAGATAACTCTAAAGTTTGATCGGCATCTGCAGACCAAGTTCTAGTAGATATTATTGGATTTCTCCAGTTTCTGTTTATATCAACAATTGGAGCAAAACTCCAGTTACATCCTATAGCAGATGCTTCAATTCCTGATATTCTTCCTAATTCATAAGCATAGTGTGGATCTTGAGTAGCAGCAATTTTAACCTCATTACCAACATATGTTCCATCTGTACAAGCACCATTTCCACCAGCCTCTGTATTAGCTGCTATTAATAGTGGAATTTTAGAATTTTCTTGTAGTATTCTATTTTGTTCATATACTTCTTCAGCCTTACCTGGATTATAACGAACAGCTCCAATATGATAATTATTTAAAACACTTTTTAAATATTCTTCATCACGGCTTGCTCCCATGTTTACAAATAGTTGTCCTATTTTTTCTTCTATAGACATATTTTTTATTGTATCTTCTACCCATTTTATAGATTCTTCATCTAGATTATATGGTTTTACTTTTAAATTTACCATTTGCCTTTCTCCTTTTATCCTCAAAATTTCTAAGTACCCACATACTTATTAAATATTTTTATTTTATTGAGCTTCTCTTCTTTCTTCTAATACTTTATTCATTTCATTTACTTTTTTCTTAGAAAGATTATATACAAATACTAAAATTAATGTAGTTAATACAAATCCTCCGGCAGCCATTCCTATTCCTATATTTTTGATACCAACACCAATACTTTCTGCTTGTACTGTAGCTCCTGATTGATATCCTAATAAAGATAAGGCAAATCCGCCCATACCACCAGATATAACTTGACCTAATTTTCTAGCTAATGAATATGAAGAATAAACTGTACCTTCATTTCTTTCACCTGTAGTGTACTCTTGATAATCAATAACATCTGAAACTAATGCCCAAATTATTGTATTTACTAACCCTGATCCTAGTCCTGCTAAGAATGATAATACAAGGAATACCATTACTGATAAATTAGGTATAAATAACATTACTGTATACATACAAGCTGCAAAAGCTGATCCTAATACCGCTGACTCTTTCTTTCCTAATTTTCTAACTATTGCTCCAGCAAATGGTATAACAATTATAGATGCTAACATACCAATCATTCCACCAAAAGCTGTAAGACCAGGCTCTTTAAAATAATCCTTAAATATATATACATTTAAACTACTTAATGCTAATGAACCACCTAACATTAAAAATGAAGCTATTGCAACCCCTATGAAAGCTCTATTCTTGAATAATAATGCAATTGTTTGTCCAATACTTTTCTTGTTATTATTTACTTTATGTACTATTCTTTCTCTAGTTAATCTAAAATTAAAGAAAAATGAAATAGTTGAAATAATTGCTAATATTACGGCACAAGTTATAAATCCTTCTGCTGTAACTTCACCTTGTGCATTAAAGATTATCTTAGGAACTAATATCATTACTAAAACATTAGCTAACATAGATCCAAGATTTCTAAAAGTTGATAATGCAGTTCTTTCATCAGAATCATTAGTCATTACTGAAGCTAATGATCCATAAGGTATATTAACAGCAGTATATAACATACCATATAAAATATATGTTACATATGCGTATGGTAATTTCATATTATCTGGTAATCCTGGTATTGCTGTAAAAGCCAGTATTCCAACAATAACCATTGGCACTCCAAATCTAACAACATAAGGTCTAAACTTACCATGTCTAGTAGCTTCTGCCTTATCTAAAAGTACTCCCATTATAGGGTCATTAATGGCATCCCAAAATCTAGCTACTATAAATAGTGTACCAACTGCTGCTGCACTAATCCCTAATACATCTGTGTAAAATACCATTAAATAACTACTTACAAAAGCAAAGAATGTTGCACATCCAAAATCTCCAAATGCATATCCAATCTTATCGCCCATGTTAAACGATTTCACTTGTTCTTCTTTTTTGCTTATTAAATCAAGAACCATAATTGTTTATCCTCCCAAAATATTTTTCATCATTGAATAAATTTATATTTAAATTCTTATAATACCCATATAGAATGGAAATTTTAATTAAATAATATTTCCATCCTATATTATTAATTATTATCTTTTGAAATATTTAGCTGAATTTTTATAACAAATATTCTGAACAATTTCACCTAGTAATTCTTCTTCATAAGGATATTGACCTGAGTCAACTAGACTACCTAAGTAATTACATAATATTCTTCTAAAATACTCGTGTCTTGTATAAGATAAAAAGCTTCTTGAATCAGTTACCATACCAACAAATTGACTTATAAGTCCAAGTTGTGATAAGGCCATCATTTGTCTTTCCATACCATCTTTTTGATCATTAAACCACCAGCCTGATCCAAATTGTATCTTTCCTGCTATATTTCCTCCTTGGAAATTACCAATCATAGTACCAAGCACTTCATTATCCTTTGGATTTAGACAATATAAAATAGTTTTTGGAAGTTTATCTTCCTTATCTAATTCATCTAGTATTCTTGAAAGTGAATATGCTATTTCTCCATCATCAATACTATCAAAACCAGCATCTGCACCAATTCTATTAAACATTCTTGTGTTATTATTTCTTAATGCACCTATATGTAATTGCATTACCATATTTCTTTCGGCATACATTTTTCCAAGTGATATTAATAAAGCTACTGAATATTTTGATGCTTCTTCATTATTTATATTTTCCCCATTTAATGCTTTAATGAATATTTCGTTAATTTCTTCACATGAAAATTTATAAAAAACAACTCTCTCTAAACTATGGTCTGTAATCATACATCCATTTTCATAGAAGTAATCTAATCTTATTTCTAAGGCTTTCTTTAAATCATCAAAAGATTTAATTTCAACATTACTTACTTCAGCTAACTTACCTATATACTCTTTAAATCCTTCATTTTGTATCTTCATTGCCTTTTCAGGTCTAAAACTTGGATTAACAGAACATTTAAAGTTGATATCTTCTTTTAATTGCTTATGATATCTTAGGTCATCTATAGGATCATCAGTAGTTCCAATATAAACTACATTAGCCATTTCAATTAATTTCTTTGCAGTTAAATTATTATTTTCTATGACTTTATTACATTTTTCCCATATAGTACTAGCTGTTTTTTCACTTAATGTTTCTTCTACTCCAAAGAATCTTTTAAGCTCTAAATGAGACCAATGATAAATAGGATTTCCAATTAAATATGGCATCATTTTTGCAAACTGATAAAATTTATCATAATCACTTGCATTTCCTGTTATGTATTCTTCATCTATACCAAAGCTTCTCATGGCCCTCCACTTATAGTGGTCATGGTATAGCCACATTTCAGTTAAATTTTTAAATTTATGATCTGTGGCTATTTCCATAGGAACTAGGTGACAGTGATAATCAAACACTGGCACCTTTGAAGCATAATTATGGTATAAAACCTTTGCTACTTCATTTTCTAGTAAAAAGTCTTTATCCATAAATTTCTTCATTTCATTATCCCCTTATAAATTAATTTTATTAATTTTTCTTATTCTTTTTAATTGCCTCAATTAATCCATTTATATACACTGCACCTAAAGCTCTATCATATAAACCATATCCAGGTCTACCTGTCTCTCCCCATATCATTCTTCCGTGGTCTGGTCTGTATGGACCTGCAAAATCATAATCACAGTATGCTTTTACTATTTCATAGAAATCTAATGACCCTGCTTCTGATAAATGAGCAACTTCATTAAAGCTACTATCTCCAGTTATCTTAACATTTCTAAGATGAGCAAAATGTATTCTATTTCTTTCTTTACCGAAATAATTAATCATTTGAACCATGTCATTTACCTTTGTACATCCTAAAGAGCCTGTACACAAAGTTATTCCGTGATATGGACTATCATATAAATCTATAAATCTCTTTAAATTATCAAAATTAGTTATTATTCTTGGTAATCCAAATATTCCCCATGGTGGATCATCCGGATGTATTGCCATTTTCATTCTTACTTCGTCAGCAACTTTCATTATTCTTTGTATAAAGTAATTTAAATTGCTCCATAGTATTTCTTCATCTATATCTTTATATTGTTCTAGTAAACCTTTAAGTCCACCTTCTCCATAAGAAGTATCCCAACCTGGTAACTCTAATTCTCCTAAAGCTGGATCCATCTTCTTAACTTGTTCTTCATCATAAATTAAGCATGTTGAACCATCTTCTAACTTATAATTTAAATCAGATCTTGTCCAATCAAATACCGGCATAAAGTTATAGCATATTGTATCTACACCAGCTTCTGCTAAATTTCTAATTGTTTGTATATAGTTATCTATATATCTATCTCTTGTTGGTAAACCAAGTTTTATATCTTCATGTACTGGTACACTTTCTATTACTGAAAGCTTTAACCCATGACTTTCTATTTCTTTTTTTAATTCTAAAATTCTTTCTAACGGCCATACTTCTCCAACTGGAATATCATATATAGCCGTGACTATTCCCTTCATTCCTGGTATTTGTTTGATGTATTCAAGTTTAACTGGATCATCTTTACCATACCATCTGAACGTCATTTCCATGATTTTTCCTCCCCTTAATAAATAAACCTTTATTTCTTAATCTTATTAGCACTCTTTTAAATACTAGTATACAAATTTATTCAAAAAATTTTAACAACGAATTTTCTCCATCTTTTTCATGAAAGCTTTAGCTGTGTTTTCTATATCCTCAAGTGATCCTTTTATTAATGAACTTCCAACTCCAACGCAAGAAACTCCATTTGCAAACCACTCTTCAATATTATCTACTGAAACTCCACCAGTTGGCATTATTTCAACATTTGGAATAGGTGCCTTTATTGCTTTTACATATTTTGCACCAAAAACATCTCCCGGAAATAATTTGATCATTTTATTTCCTGCATCCATAGCTTTCATTATTTCACTTACTGTCATACATCCTGGTAAATAAAGAACATTCATTTCTTTGCATACCTTATTAACTTCTTCACTATATCCTGGACTTACAACATACTTTGCCCCAGCTTCAATAGCATCGGAAGCCATTTTACCATTTAAAACACTTCCTACTCCAATTAATGCTTCTGCATGTGAGCTATATTCTTTAATAAGCTCACATACATTTGGTATTGTATAAGTAAGTTCTAATGATTTAATTCCACCTTTTAAACAAGCTTCCATGTATCCTCTAGCTTCTTCATGGCTTTTCCCTCTAACTACAGCTACAACTCCACTTGCTTTTAATTCATCTAAAATCATTACTTCTTTTCCTCCTATACTCCTGAGTAAGCTGAAAATGCTCCATCAACTGGAATAACTACTCCATTTACAAATCCTGATGCTTCTTCTGATACTAAGTATAATAGTGTTCCTATTAGCTCACTAGCTTCTCCGAATCTTCTCATAGGAGTACTATTTAATATCTTTTCTGTTCTTGGTGTTGGTGTTCCATCTTCATTAAATAATAACTTTTCATTTTGAGCTGTTACGAAGAATCCTGGTGCTATAGCATTAACTCTTATTCCAACTTTAGACATATGTACCGCAAGCCATTGAGTAAAATTACTTACTGCAGCCTTTGCTCCTGAATATGCAGGTATTTTAGTAAGTGGTGTAAATGCATTCATTGATGAAATATTAATGATTGTTGCACCCTCTTTATTAATCATATCTTTACTAAACTCTTGTGATGGAAGTAATGTTCCTAAGAAGTTTAAGTTAAATACAAATTCTACTCCCTTTGCATCTAAATCAAAGAATGTTGTTATGTCTTCATTTTCTAAATCTTCTACTTCTAAGTATTCTTTAGTTGTAGTTCCTTTTGGATGATTTCCTCCAGCTCCATTTATTAATATATCAACTGTTCCAAACTCTTTAAGAATTATTTCATGAGCTTTTTTTAGATTTTCTTTATCTAAAACATTAGTTTCAATTCCTATTGCTGTGCCGCCTTTTTCATTTATCTCTCTAGCTTTATTATCACAAGCTTCTTGTCCTAATGCTAAAATTGCGACTTTCGCTCCACATTCTGCAAGTGCGTCTGCCATTGCTCCACATATAACCCCTGTTCCACCTGTTACAACACAAACTTTATCTTTTAAATCAATATTAAACGGTAATTTCATTTTCCATTCCTCCTTGCAATACTATACTTGTATACTAGCATATTAATATATGAATTACAACAGCTTTTTTGAAAACATTTAAATTTTTTTATAATAAAAAAGTCACATAATATTAATCTTAATACTATATGACTTTTTCCCATGCTATGACTTATAATTTTATACTCTATAAATGCTTTATAATATTTCTTATAATATTATAAAATTAGCTATTTCAGGATCTTCTTTTATTAGTTTCTTCCACTGTTCAACAGGTGCTTTTATATGCTTTGATACAACTTCATCGATAATTTTACTATCTTTATTTTTTAAAATATTTAAATATGTTATATGTTGATCTACTAAAAATTCTTTATTTAACCTTATCTCTGCTAATAATCTCATTCTATTATAATGAGTACTTATATTACAGATAGATTCCCATACATTAGATTTATTTATCCCAATAAATATTAACTTATGGAATTCTTTATCTAAATTATGAAACTCTAATAAATTATTGCCCTTTTGTGCAACTAACTTTTGAGCAAATAAACACTTTTCCATTTCAATTAATGTATCTTCTGAGAAATTTTCACAAGCTTCTTTTAATGCTTCTTTTTCTAGATTATATCTAATAAAAATAGCTTCTTCTATTAAATTCCAATCTATTTGAGAAACATAAGTACCTGCTTGTGGCTTAACTTCTATTAATTTTTCAGCCTTAAGCTTTATTAATACTTCCCTTATAGGTGTTCTTGATACATTTAATTTTTTTGATAAATCAGATTCACTTAATATTTCACCTGGACTTAGTTCTAATGACATAATATTATCTTTTAGTACTCTATAAACATACTCTTTACAAGTTTCCTTCTCCAATTTTTCATAAAGAATCATCTTAAAATTCCTCCCATTATATTTGTCTAAAAAACTTAATTCTAAACCTTAAAATCTAGTACACTAGTATATGCCATTATAACATAAGAAAAATTAGGTACACAATGCATACCTAATTTTTAAAATAAAAACTAATAAAATTTTATTTTTTGTATCCAAATTCCGGTATATTTGTCCATCTTTCACGTAAAGAATGAGCTATCATTTTAGGCTTTCTTTCTCTAGTAAATATACCTTTTTTATTTCCTTGAACTCTTATAATTCCTTGGCTTGTAGCAAAATCAGCAAAGTTCCATACTTGTTCACCAACAAAGTTTTTGCACTTATCCATAACTTCATGATTTGCCTTATAATATTCTACTTGATATTCTTCAGTAAACATAACTGGAACTGTGTCATGAAGCCCTGCAACAGTATCTGCTCCATATTCAGTAAACATTATAGGAGTCTTAGGACATCTCTCTTCCCATCCTTTTAATTCATCCTCTAACATTCTCTTAGCTTCCTCTAAATCGCCTCCAGCTACATACCATCCATAATATCTATTTAAACATAATACATCTACTATGTCTCCAACCTTACATCTATCCGGTGTAGACATTAAATAAGTAACTACGGTAACAGGTCTTTTTTGTGGATCTAATTCTTTAGTTAATTTTATTAATGGTTCAAAATATTCTTTTGCTCCTTCTGAATCTGAGTCTGGCTCATTTGCTACAGACCACATTACAACACATGGATGATTCTTATCTCTAGAAACTAATTCTCTTAAAATTCTTTCATGAGCTTCTTTAGTACCAATTTCTTTCCATGTATCTCTTTTAGGAGCATCACCACCAAATCCTGTTGCCATAAAGTTTAAATGTAATCCAACAGCTGGCGTTTCATCAATTACAACTATACCTTCTCTATCTGCAAGTCTCATTATTTCTTCAGAATATGGATAATGAGATGTTCTGAAAGAATTTGCTCCAATCCACTTCATTAAGTTAAAGTCTTTTATATTGATGGCTTCATTTATTCCTCTTCCATTAACATAAGAATCCTCATGTTTACCAAAGCCCTTAAAGTAAAAAGGTTTATTATTTATTAAGAATTTTCCATCTTTTACTTCAACAGTTCTTACTCCGAATTCTTCAAAATAAGTATCAATAATCTCTTCATCATCTAATAATTCTACTTTTAATTTATAAAGATATGCATTCATAGGCTCCCATAAATGTACATTATTTATAGTAAGCTTTCCTTCCTTACCTTCTCCTTCTGCAACTATATTATTTTCTTCATCAATTATAGTTACTTTAATATTACATTTACCTACAGCTTGTACTTCATAATTAACATATCCATTGTTTTCTTTAAAATCTGTAACAATAGTTATGTCTTCTACATAACTCTTTGGTGTTGTATATATTTTAACTGGTCTATGTATTCCTGCATAGTTAAAGAAATCAAAGTTAACTGAATTTTTTATAACCTTTTTTCCATCCACTTCAACTTCTTTTACTAATCCTACTGGTAAAGTAGTTTCATCAATTATGTTATTAACTGCTACAGTTAATCTATTATCCCCTGATACTAATAAATCATTTATCTCAGCTTCAAAAGGAGTAAATCCTCCCTTATGTTCAACTAATAATTCTCCATTTAAATATACCTTTGCTTCATGTGTTGCTGAGCCAAATCTTAATACTATTCTTTCATTAAATAATGTTTTAGGAATAGTAAAGTTTCTTTCATACCATACCCATCCAACATGATCTCTTACTTCTTGACTTTCTACTAAATCATTATATGATGATGGTACAGCCATTTCTATGGTATCCTCTAATGGTGCTTTACTTAACTCTTCTGTTAAACCATTTCCTTCATTTAATTTGAATTTCCATATACCACTTAAGTCTATTAATTGTCTTGATTCTGTAATTATTGGATATAACATATATAATTCCTCCTAAAATATAAATTTTTTACCCTTTTTATTATAAAAATGTATATGATTTTATTATCTTTTTACATTGCATAAACCATTATCTATAACTGAATTAATAGTATCTTCATCAATTATATTTATATCACCTATTATTGAATGCTTTAATGAACTAGCACATGTTCCAAACTCAACAACTCTTTCATTTGGCATTTCATTTAAAATTCCATGTAAAATTCCTGCTGTAAATGCATCTCCACCACCAACTCTATCTAATATATCAAAAGTATATGAACTTGATTTTAATAATTCTTTTCCATTAAATAGGTAGCCTTTTAAAGTATTATTATTAATTGAATTTACAATCCTTTTAGTACAAGCTGCATATCTTAAGTTTGGATATTTTTTAAATAACATTTCATAATGATATTGTAATTTTTCATCAAAATCTAAGCTATTATCCTCAAATTTTAATATATTAATCATATCTAGAGATCCTAAAAAAGCAAAATCTACATAATTTAATATTTCCTCTAATACTTCCTTTGCTTCATCTATAGACCATAATTTTGATCTATAATTTGAATCATAGGAAACTAAAATACCTTTCTTTTTGCATTCCTTTGCAATCTCTATTATAAGCATTTTTAAATCCTTACTTAAAGCTGGAGTTATTCCTGATAAATGAACTAATCCAACACCTTTTAGCATATTATCTATATTAAATTCATTCTTTGAGGCCATAGATATTGCAGAATATTTTCTATCATATATAACTTCAGTACTTCTAAGACCATGTCCAATTTCAGAATAATATACTCCTAATCTACCTTCTCCAATCACAATATCGTTTACATCAACATTATAACCTCTAAATTTACTAATAACCTTTTTTCCTAGATAATTATCTGGAAGTTTAGTTACAAACTTAGTATCATGTCCTAATATGGCAAGACTTGCTATTACATTTGCTTCTCCGCCTGAATACACAGCTTCAAAGGAATTTGCTTGTATTATTTTTTGGTTATTTGGAGGAGTAAGCCTTAACATTATCTCTCCAAAGCCCAAAACCTTTTTACTTCTAAATCCTAACTCATTCATACTTACTCCATCTCCTCGTTAGATAGCTTTATTTAGATAAATTTTCTTTAAATTCAGCTATAACTTTCTCTTGGTATTCACCATAATAAGAATTACTAGTAAATCTTTCTAAAGCCTCTTTAGAAAATCTACTCCATGATTCTTTTTCTTTTCTAACCATTATTGGGTAATATAAAGCTTCGTTCTCTTCAGCTGCCTTAAGATCTCCTAAAGCATCTCCAACCATTAATACATTATTTCTACTATATCCTTTTGCAATAAGTTTATTTATACAATAAGATTTTGATCCAATATTTTGAGTTAAAACTATATCAACATTTTCTAAAAGACCATGTTTATTCCACTCATCTAAAACTGCTTTTTCATTTGCAGATGATACTATTGCTATATCTGCAACTTTTTTAGCCAATATAATAGCTTCTTTTACTCCTTCAAATGGACATTTTTCATCATCACTTAATAAATCAATTGATTTGTTTACTGACTTGGACCATTCTAAAGCCTTTTTTAAACAAATATTATTTGTTTTTTCTATTTCAACTTCTAAGGATTCATTTGAAAGCTCTTTAGTTTCTTCAGTCCATCTTACAAATTCATCTAATCCTTCTATTGTTATATATTTTTCATTAATTTCTATAAGCGCTACAGCTAACCCCTTGAATCTATTTATACCTCTAGTTAATGTATAAAGATTAACTTCATTCCATCTCTCTAGTATAGGTTCTTTCCACTCTTCAAGATTCCATTCTGTTACCATACATGGCCCAAAGCACTTTATATGCTTTATATCCATAGTATCTATTGCGCATCCATCAGAATCTATACAAATTAAAAAATCTTTTTGCTTATTAAAGTTATCTAAAATATTACTCATTCATTTCACCTACTATTATTTATTTTAAGGCATATATGTAATTAGTATCACTACTTTTACGTGAACATTATATTTTATGAATAGTTTAATTTTGACAATAAAGTTCAAACCCCTTATTAGTATACTAGCATATTAGTATTTTCATTTCAATAATATTTAAATCTATTTATTATTTATACACAAAATAAATGCAAGTAAATAGATATTATCCAATTTACTTGCATTCATATATTACTTATTTTCATATTATATTTATTATTTATTTGTGCCACTATATTATTTCCTAGTTTTTATAATAAACTTATTTCTTTTATATATTCCACCTTAACATAGTCACAAAGCCATACATTATTTTTAGATAAATAAAACTTAATTCCATCCTTAAACATACTTTCTGAATCTACTTCTAAAATAACTAAATCACCATGTCTTTTTCCAACAATACTTGCAGTTTCTATATCCTTTGATAAATGAACATAATTTCTTTCCTTCTTTATAAGTCCATTTTTCAAAATTAACTCTAAATATTTTCTTCCAGTACCATGATATAGAACCTTTGGTGGCTTAATAGCCTCTAAGCCTAGATCTACTTTAATTGAATGACCTTGATTAGCTCTTATTTTGCTCTTATCCTCATTAAACGAATATCTCCTCTTTGAGTCTTCTTTAACTATTCTTTCTAAATCATCCATGCTAAATCCTTCATAGGACTTATTTATCCCCTCTATCAAATCTAATACACCTAAATATCCATGCTCATCTAGTTTTAATCCTATTTCTTCCGGCTTATGTCTTAGTATTAAACTTATGTATTTACTTATCTTTGAATCATTATTTTTCATGCCACCAATCCCCTTACTCTCCTATGATATTTCTAACTTATCCTAATAAAGCATAATAAAATTATCTTCAAAAATAAATTTTACATTATTCATAGGATTCTCTTCTTAATAAGAAAATTCTATCATAAATAGAATCTTTTTTACTGCTTAGACCATGTAAATTTAATCTCTAAAAGTATTGTGACGGACTTGTACCAGACTTTTATAAGTCCGTCACATGCTTTAAACCCTTGATATAACTTACTTAGAAGTACTTATGACTGACTTTGACGGACTTTTTTCTATTTCTATGTATACATGTATACTATATATTTTTTTATCTATATATTTTATTATTTTTTCTGTATACTACAGAAAAGGAAAAAGTCCGTCACTTCCGTCAAAACCATTGGTATCACTAGAAAAACTCAGGTTTCAACTCCGTCAAAAATACGTCACAACTCCGTCACTAAAGGATAAAATATTAAAATTTATTTGTATTTTTTCAACTCATCATCTACCTGCTTTTGAACCCTTTCAAAGGAAATTTTTTTATCTTCTCCATCTAAAGTTAAAAAACTCTTAGATAAATCTTCAACAGTAGATTCTAATGTATTCATGAATTGTGTATACGCAAAATCAAATTTAGGATCATTTTCATCTTTTCCAAAAACCAAATACATTAATTGCTCAATCATCTGATCCATTCCCCATAATTTTAGATGAAGTAATTCATGTATAATTACTGGCTCTAAATTATTTTCCTTAGGATTATAATTATTTATCATCACTATAGCCTTTTTATCTGTCATATCAATTTTAATATCACCAGTCTTATTCCATTCTTGATTAATTAATTGAAGTTTTATATCCCAATCTTTTAATCTAAGCCTTTCTTGCCATTTCCTTAAATACTTTTCTATTAAATTCTCATCAAAACCCATTACTAATTCCTCCAATATTTATCTTAAACTTACTCTATTATTCTTTATATTCTCTTATTTTTTGTTATTTACCATGTATACTATATTTTTTATTTATATTAGGTTAACATTATTTTTTCTGTATACTATATGAAAAAAAGTACGTCACTTCTGTAAAAACCATTACTATCACTAAAAAATAAAATAATAATATTAAATAAATTTAATAAAAAGCTATGAATTTACTCATAGCTTTTAATATGTTAAAAATTAAAATAATATTTTTATGCTCTTTTTTTAACATTATATTTATTACATAAGTTTTCAAAACCTTTTTCCCCAACTTCTTTAGCTGTTTTCAAATCACATTTTTCCTTAAGTTCCTCAATCATATTTGAATCAGCATAAAATTGCACACATGTTTCTTTTGCTTTAAAATAACTAGAATTATCTTTTATGAATTCTTTTGTTAACTTTTCAATTTCTCTAATGTTTTGAAGTATATAATTTCTATCACCATAAGCCATAACTTCAGCAATACAATTTTTATAGTGATAACCACTTTCCGTAAGTTTATCTAGTTCTTTTCTTTTATAAACAATATAATCATTTATATATAAGTCAAACCCCTTTTTCTCATATTTATCTTTATCATCTTTTTTGTATAAATTTATTATTAAGTTATCGATTTCTTTTTTTGCTATAAATTCTCCGTTAATTAAATATGGTGATATTATCTTCTTATCTTCCCCCTGTTTTATTGTTATTCTTAAATTTGTATTACTTAACTTCTTACTGAATATTTTAGATAAATACTCTATAACTTCATTAAAAACTACCTTGTTAATAATATCGTTCTTAACATCATCCTCTAAAGATGTTATATAGATAGTAGTTCCAAAAGTAGTTTCAAGATTTGCCTTGTGTTTTTCACTACTGAAAAAAAGTTCACTTTCATCCATATCAAAATCTAATAATAATCTTCTAAAACCATATTTAGCATTTGATTCTAAATTTATAGCATTTCCAAATTTAAATACAGATTTTTTAATTCCAATTCCAGAATCCTCTCCAATTCTAAAAATATCCTCATCTGAAATTGATTCTTTAAATCCACCACTATTATCTTTAATAAGTATTAAATTTTCGAAAATTTCTATAGTTATATCACAATAATCACTATTATCATGAATACTTTCATAAGCCTTTATTGAATTATCAACAAGATATGATATAGCTTGTCCATAATTTTCACTTCCAGTTATAGCCTTTCTTAAGTAATGTTTATCTACCTTTACTTTATATTTTTTATTTTTCACTATCTTCCCTCTTTTATATTATTCTAATATAAAGTATGCAAAAACTTTAAAACTGTTACTTTTTTTCATAATTTAATTAAATATTAGAAACTTATTAATACGTTTGTTTTTATATACAAAAAGAGTTAGTTCAAAAACTAACTCCTTTCACAAATTTTACTAAACAATTTTAGTTGTCCCATCAACACAACATAATGCATACGAATTTTTAATATTTATTTTTTAAATTTTCCACACTGGAACTAATACCTTTTTGAATGAACTTCTATTGCTACAAGCTTATTCATTAATTCCACTCTTGTTAATTCATCATGATTTACATCTATCTTAGACAACACTTCATGATCTGTTGTATTAATAATTTCACTAAGTTCATCTTTTAATTGTTGAATCTTAATCTTATTCCTAAGTTCAACATTATCATAATAATGCAATCTCAACTCTTCAAGATACATTTCAACTTGCTTTATTGATAAATTTTCTGCATTACATACTGCTTTTCCTCTATTCTTTTTAGTAGCACATATGTAATAAGACTTACCACACTTAGCACAGATTATTTTTCCTTGAGTATCTCTCTTAGAAATATTCTTACCCTTATTGCCATGTAGTAGCCTTTTATTTATTACCTTATGAGCTTTTTCAAAAATCTCTTCTGAAATTATAGGTTCAATTCTATCATTCTTTTGAACTATCCACTCTTACTTCTTAATTCTTTTGTAAGTATGATCCTCAGTGAATAATCAAACTGACTGCCATTATCCCATAACATTAAAGCTACAATACTTTTTATTATGAAGCATATTTTTAATAGTTGATGCTAAAAATGGCTTTCCTTTTCTATTTAATACATTCATTTCAGTAAGCTTACTACTAATAATTCTATATCCATTACCTTCAATGCATAAATTAAACATTAATCTAACTACTTCAGCTTCCTTTTCTATATCTAGCAATGAATTAGTCTCTCTATTAAACTCATAGCCATATAGTTCATTATTTCTTACCTTATTAACTTTAGCTGATGCTTAATTTCCCAACTTAGTACGTTCAGAAATATTTCTACTTTCTTCTTCTGATAATTTAAATTACATATCATTGTGGTAATCTCACTCGAACTAATAAATAAAATAAATAAGTTTATTACTATTCCAATGTCAGCTATATGTAATATGTCAATTAATAAAGCACCTGCAACTGCAATATACATTAATATTTTTATCCATGTAAGCGTATAATCATCTTCTATTATTGCTTTTACATTTAACCAAACTACGAAAGCCACTACAGAAATTAAGAATATCAAATCAATTATGTTTACATACTCACTGCCAATAACATTTAAAACAAAAACTATCACTCCAAAAAGCAGCAGCAATATTCCTACTATTGAAATCGCACCATTTTTTCTCATGTCATCTTCCCATTTATTCTATAAGTTTTTAAATAATACTTCAAAATATACAAATACTTTTAACATTAATTATTCTTAACCAAATCTCCCATATAGTTATTTACAAGTTGCTCTAACAGTGCAAAAATTTCATTTATACCTTTTCCGCTTGAATATCCTCCAAAAATCTCGCTTTTCCAATCTACATCTACACTGTTTCCACCAAGTAAAATCTCCTTACCATAAAAAATATTTTGTATATATTTCTTAAACATTTCTTTCGTAAGTTTTGATGTACATTCATTTAAAGATGCTATAGTAAATATTTCTGGAAATAATCTACACATCAATGTTATTCCCATAGCTTTTGTTAGAACATGCTTTTTATCTCCCCATGCTTCTGGATATACTTCCTTCCATGCCTCAAAATATGAGTTTACAAGACTTACACCACTCAATATACTGAAATTATTCAATTTTGGTATTATGTGTCGTACCAATAATGTGTGCATAGTCTTTCCATTTATAAATGGTGTAGGTAAATCTTTAGGACGCTTACCTTCAAAAATTCTAATACGATTATTTAAAACAAAATTTTCTTCATTGTTTAGTTGCGTTAAGTATTCATATCCTTTTTTTTCTATATCATCTAATATTCCCGCAATAGCTTTTACTGCTAATGTATGGGTAGGGGATGGCTTCTCTTGAAATTCATTAATATTAGTAAACACCCTTGCCATTTCTCTATATGGTAAATCAATATAGAGTGATGTAGCAAACTCAAAATCTATTTCATTTGCATTATAAGCCGCTTCAGTTCTATGATGAGCATCTATAAGAATTCCCATCATAACACTTTCTGGTTCAAGAAGATACCCTTCCTCATCAACTTCAGCCTCACTAATAAATTGTCTATATCCCTTTAAATTTATCTTTATAAGAATTATATTATCTGAATCTTTCATAGGATGAATTATAGATACATAATTACTAACTTTATCTTTAGATCTATACTTCAAATTAATAACTACCGAATTAGGAGATGTATATCCTATCTCTTTTTCAAATTTATTAGCTATACTATTAACTTTAGTTCCATTTAGTGCACGTTGAATTCCATCTTCATTCTGCATATCACGTGGAAGTCTACAAATCAAACTGTGTGTAAAGCTTGTTGCTAATGATGTTGTGTACATATTTATATCTTCATTTTGTTTGACTTTAACAGCGTAAAAATCTACTATCCCATCACTTGTTGAATATTTTTCTATTTGATAATCTAATAACTCTAATATATCCTCTTTTTTCTTTGCTTTTATTGACATTCTACAAATCTCCTAACATTACTAGTTTAGTTACACTTTAAACATATCTATTCCTGCTATCCTTTTGCTCTTAATTTTATTACAATCTGAGCATATAATATTATAATTCTCTTCTACATCCTTTCCTCCAATTGCTACTGGAATAATATGATCCACTTCTAAGTTTTTTGTACTACTACAGAAAATACATTTCAACTTCTTATTTTCTTCTTTGTACACCTCTAAGTTTTTTCTATTTCTAATTCTATAATAATTACCAGTATAATAATTCCATAATGCTTGTTTAACATTAATATTTAATATACTAGGTCTTGTCCTATTATCTAGGTAGTTAGAAAATATTTTAAACCCTCTAGAATTATTCTTCATCTTTCTTACTTCAACACTATCAGGCTTTAATTCCTCTAGCAGAACACTATTTATCATACATTCTAACTTTAACAGCTCTTTACTATTAAAATTCATTTTAATTATTGCATCTATTGTTATTAATATTCTCTCTTTTATCATATCCACCTCATCACCTCAAATATTATTTCTATCTCAACAGTATAACATCACAACATCATTTTCAAGTGTTTCTCTCATTTTTTTCTCATTTTAGCCTTACCTCACAATTAATTTAAATTTTTCCCTCACTAAATAGAACTTATTTATATATCTTGTTGTTCCATAACCTATTCTCTCAACCCTTCCTGTACTTCTTTTAATTATTTACAAGATATTCTTACCCATCGAATAAAATAAAATGAGCTGTGTATGGATTATTTAGAAATCATCCATACACAGCTCATATCTCTAATTAATTAATTTTTTCAACATATGCATTATGTTATTTTTAATGTCCACTCTTCGCAATTCCACACATCTGTTACTACATCTCTATAGAATTCAGATTCATGACAAACTAAAAGTATGCTTCCTTTATATTCTTTTAATGCTCTCTTTAATTCATCTTTAGCTTCAACATCTAAGTGGTTTGTTGGCTCGTCTAGAATAAGTATGTTTGTTTCTTTGTTTATTAGTTTACAAAGTCTTACCTTAGCTTGTTCTCCTCCACTTAATACAGCTACTGAGCTTTCTATGTGCTTAGTTGTTAATCCACATTTAGCTAGGGCACTTCTTACTTCGTATTGAGTGTATCCAGGGAACTCTTGCCACACTTCTTCTATACATGAATTATAGTTTGCTTCTTTTATTTCTTGCTCGAAGTATCCTATGCTTTGGTAGTCTCCTGTTTCAACCTCTCCACTTATTGGTTTTATTAATCCCATTAAGCTTTTTAGAAGTGTTGATTTTCCAAGTCCGTTAGCTCCAACTAAAGCTATTTTTTGTCCTCTTTCCATTCTTATGTTAAGTGGTTTACTTAATGGCTCATCATATCCTATAACTAAATCTCTTGCTTCAAAGATTAATTTACCTGAAGTTCTTCCTTGCTTAAAGTTAAACTCTGGTTTTGGTTTCTCAGCAGCAAGCTCAATTCTATCCATTTTATCTAATTTCTTTTGTCTAGCTCTTGCCATACCTGTTGTAGCAACTCTGGCCTTATTTCTAGCAACGAAGTCTTCAAGTTTAGCTATTTCAGCCTGTTGTCTTTCATAAGCAGCCTCTAATTGCTTCTTGTTAGCTTCATATACTCTCATAAAGTTATCATAATCCCCAGTGTATCTAGTTAAGGCTCTATTTTCAACATGGTATATTACATTTACTACACTATTTAAGAATGGAATATCATGTGATATTAAGATAAATGCATTCTCATATCCTATTAAATAGTTCTTAAGCCAAGCTATATGTTCCTCATCAAGATAGTTTGTAGGCTCATCTAGAAGTAATATATCTGGTGTTTCTAATAAAAGTTTAGCTAATAAAACCTTAGTTCTTTGTCCTCCACTTAAATCAGTAACATCCTTATCTAATCCTACATCTCTAAGACCTAATCCAGCTGCAACCTCTTCAACCTTTGCATCTATCATATAAAATCCATTATGATCTAACATATCTTGAATTGTAGCTGTTCTTTCTAAGGCTTTAGTCATCTCATCCTCTGACATTTCACCCATTCTCTCATAAAGACCATTCATTTCAACTTCCATATCAAAAAGATACTGAAATGCTTCTCTTAAAACTTCTCTTATAGTTTTACCTTTCTCAAGCTGAGCATGCTGATCCATGTAACCAACTCTAACCTTATTACTCCATTGAACATCTCCCTCATCTGGCATAAGTTTACCTGTAATTATGTTCATGAAAGTTGATTTACCTTCTCCATTTGCTCCTATAAGTCCAACGTGCTCCCCCTTTAAAAGTCTGAAAGACACATCTTCAAATATAGCTCTATCTCCAAAGCCATGATTCATATTTTTAACTATTAAAATACTCATTTAACTTCTATCTCCTTATCTAAAAATATCTATAAAAATAATCTCATAAAATATATGAACTCAAAATACTATCCCTTAACAAAAAAATTTATTTTCTAAACTAAACCTCATATTATGTAAAATACTAAATATTTTAAGCTGGAATTTTTATTTACACTCACCTTATCCATATAAAGAAAAGAATTTCCTTAACTATAATCAAAAAAATAACTTCTTTATACAGAACTTATATCTATGCAAATATATTCCAACCAAATAATCAATTCTTAAAGAAACATTTGACTACCAACAAATAAAATTAAAGCTAAAAAGCAAATTCCAACTATATTATATAGAACTGACATCTTAGATGATTTTTTCTTATTTAATCTACTTACTCTGCTTTCTACCATTTCCCTATTCCACCTTTCAAAAATTTCAAACTAAAATATATATTAAATAAACTTATTTTTAAACTCTCTAATATACATTATATATAGTATATTATCTAACTTTAGTTTTTCAAATATATTTTTCTTCCTCTCCATAAAATTTATCTCTTTTTTACTTTCAGTTTACTAAAAGCTTTTTAGATTCCTCATAAATTCCCTCAATAAACTAATATATACATCTTTTTAAAATTTGTTCTTAAAATTTAATATTACTTTAAAATAAAATCAATCATTTTCTTAATAGTCCATTTAAATAAAATCAACCAATTTCTTAAGGGTGTATATCATATTGTAATAAGGTCTATTTGTAGTCTTCCTAAGTTTCTATATGATATAATAGATTAAATACTTGGTATAAATTGTACAAACTAGTAAGAAAGGGGTTTATCTATGCTATATTACTTAGTGGCACTATTTGATAAGGTTTCCTATGCAATAATAAAGCCATTGCAAGAATCCATATCAAATGAATATAAACTTTATGAGAACCTTCCTATGCTTCATATTACCTTAGCTGTAATTGAAGATCCTGATATGGATAAATTAAATGAAGTAGTAAAAAACACTTTAAAATCATATAAAAAATTTGAAGTTCATTTAAATGGACTAATTAAATTTGGAGAGCCTTATAGATCTGTAAATTTAAAAGTAGATGAAGAAAGTGGAGTGATAAAGAAACTCTCTAGAGAACTTTATGAGAATTTATCAAAAGAAGGATTTAAATTGACTTCTAACCCAGATACATGGCAACTTCATGTATCCTTAGCTAACCCATATTTTGCACAGAGAGTATGGGGAGAGGATGAGTTTGAGTCAGCTTATACAAAACTTCAAGATTATAATTTTGATAGAGAGCTTTTAATTGATGAAATTCAATTTTGGAGACCAATAAATGATGAAAACAAAATGGTGGTATTTAGTTATCCACTACATTAACACTTAAAATTTATAGAGCGTACATCAAAAGTTATTTTGATATACGCTCTTTATTTATAAAAAAATCAGAGAGAATTTCTTCTCTCTGAAATAAGTTTTAGTTTATTATATTTACATTCAATTGATAAAATTATACGAGTTAAGCATGAATAAATCTATTTTTTAATAAGTTTCTTTGAAAACTTCAAAGTAAGCTTGTGGATGTAAGCATGCAGGGCATTTTAATGGAGCTTCTGCACCTTCCCAAATAAATCCACAGTTTCCACATTTCCAAAGTACTACTTCATCCTTTTTGAATACTTTTCCTTCTTCAATGTTTTTAGCTAATTTCATAAATCTATTATAGTGAGCAGTTTCTGCTTTAGCTATCATTCTGAAAGCAGCAGCTACTTCTGGGAATCCTTCTTCGTCAGCTACATCAGCAAATGATGGATAAAGATTACTTAATTCATCATGTTCTCCGTCAGCAGCAAATTTTAAGTTAGTTAATGTATCTGTAGGTAATTCTACTGGGTAAGCAGCATTTATTTCTACAGCTTCTCCTTGAAGATCATCTTTTAAGAATTTATAAAATCTCTTAGCGTGTTCTTTTTCATTTTCAGCAGTTTCTAAAAATATATTTGATATTTGAACATAACCTTCTTTTCTAGCTGTACTTGAAAAATAAGTATATCTTGTTCTTGCTTGGCATTCACCAGCGAATGATTTCATTAGATTTTCAGCAGTTTTAGTACCTTTTAAACTTTTCATAATAAAAAACCTCCTACAAATCACTTATTTGAAAAAACACAATTAAAATTATTTTTCCAAATAAATAATTTTTAAGCCATATTAATTAATAATTGTTATTCTTTATATAATTTATAATATCACTTTCAAATAAAATTTCAAGTACTTTTTGAACATTTTGTTAATAAAACTATTTTATCATATAAATATTCATATTGTTTCTAAATTCATATATTATTATTCAAATATATAAAAAAATCATAACACTATTTCTCTTTTTTATTTCCTTAAAATTACATACTATAGCTCCCTTTTTAATATGAGTATATAATTTAATAAATAAAGTTAATTTATATATTAAGTTCACTAAAATTTATAAGGAGGTTTTTATTATGAAGGTTAAAATACATCCAAACACTTTAGATAAAGTTAAAGATATGCTTGATAATAGTGATAAAGATGCCCTTAGAATAAAAGCTTGTTCCTCTGGCTGAGCAGGCTTAAATATTGAAGTTGTTCTGGATGAACAGCGTGAAAATGATGATGTGGTTATGGATAATGGTATTAAAATAGTTGCAGACAAGAAAATTTCTCATTTCTTTACAGATGCAACCTTAGAATATAAAAACACTATTCTAGGCAAAAAATTTAAAATATATTAATTGGTATATTTTTTTAATTATTAGTCAATAATACTAATAGCTTAATACACTCTTAAGTTAACCACACAATTTAATAGAAAAAGGAACTGTTCTCCCAAACAGTTCCTTTTTTAAAGCTTATTTGCTGTTTTTTTAAACTCATACATGCAAAAATAAGCCCATTTTCAAATAATATTACGACAACTTTTTATTACCCCTTCATTATAAAGAAGGTATATACAATAAATACTATTACACTTATTATAAATGGTGCATTTATTACTCTCTCTTCTTTATAAGAAACTCTTGTTGCAACATCTAACTCATCTAAAGTTATATCGAAGTTTCTCTTTTCCATCTTTCTTATTAAGTAACTAATTAAAAATGCAGCTACTATTGCAAAAATTAAATAGTAGAAGAACACTCCTATTTTTAATTCCATTGGAATATTTTTTATAGAGTCCATAGAATGTACTAAATCCTCTGTAGTTATTCCTTGACTAACTATTCTTTGCTGAATTAAATTCCATGAATTAATTAGAAAATGGATTAACATTGATAAAAATATACTTCCTGTAGCTCTTACTACATAAGCTAAAATTATTCCCATGGCTGTAGCATATAAAAATTGATGTGCATTTAAATGAAGAATACCAAACATTATTCCTGTCATTATTGCAGCTACATTTTTACTTTTAAATTCAAATCCTGATAAGGCAATACCTCTTATAGTTATTTCTTCTGTTATGGCAGGTGTTACCCCTACAACTAAAATCATTAACCATAATGGATATGCTCTCATTTGATCTAAAACTAAGGCTACATCATTTGTATAAAAGAAACTTGATGTATATGAGAAGAATGTCATTATTGGAAGCGCTAAAGCTGCTATTAATATAGAAAAGAATACATCTTTTCCCTTTGGTTTTTTAAAGCTAAAAACCTTTTTATAATTACTCTTAGTTACAATTATATATATTATTGCTGGCACTATGAAAAATATTATGTGTATTACCATTAAAACTAATGGCGGCACTAATCCTATCTTATATAGTACTGGCGTCACAAACATTGGCCCTACTATAGATAAAACTAATACTATAAGAAAATATAAACTTACTTTAAATATAGGCTTCATCGTATTTCTCCCTTCTATAAAGAATTAATTTAAAAATTATATAAATCCAAGTTTAATATTTTAAAGCATAATTAATCATTTTAAAATATAACATATTTATCAATTATCTTATATTACTAATTAATTACTTTTTTGTTTTACTTACTTTTTATTATATTAATTTTAAAACACATAAATTCTATAAATATTTTAACAAGCTATATCTATCATCTTTAAGTATAATAGACTTAATTTTTTTCTTAAACTTTTTTCTTAAAAATAAAAAATAAATATAAAAAATATTTTGTTTTAACTGTATAAAAAAAATAATACTGTTAATAATATTTACTGAGGCAATAAGCTTCAATCTTATAATAGCCTCTCCCCCATTTTATTTATACTGACAGTTTCGTTAAAGTACGGACTAACGAAACTGTCTCCCCCTTAAAACCCTTATAATGTAATAAATTTTCTTCATGTTTTTCTAGTAGAGAGTATTCATATACTCTCTCAATTTTTAAGTAAGACATATTTAAAAGCTAAGCTTTTTAAAATAAATTATTAGACACTCTAAGCACATATTAATTACCCATTAAGTTTACTTAATGGGTAATTTTTTATTCTCTTTATATTTATAAGATAAAACTAAGGTTTTTAAAACTTAATTTTTTTAATCAATTTTTTCAAGCTCTCTTCTTAACCAATCTAAAACATTCATCATGGTTCTAGTTCTAACCTTTTGTCTATCAGCTTTAAAATTAAATTTTTTAACCTTTGTAATTCCATCTATGCATAATCCAGCATAAACAAGACCTACAGGCTTTTCTTCTGTTCCACCGCCAGGACCTGCTATACCTGTTGTAGATATTCCTATTCTTGTTCCTGCATTTTTAGCAATACCCTTTGCCATTTCTCTAGCACACTCTTCACTAACTGCACCAAAATCCTCTAAAGTTTCTTTTTTTACTCCAAGTCTCTTCATTTTTGCTTCATTAGAATAAGTTACGGCACCTTCCATAAACACCTCAGATATTCCTGGATAGTTTATTAATGTGCTTGCAACCATGCCACCAGTACAAGATTCAGCTGTTGATACTGTCATTTTTTTATCAACTAATAACTTTCCAACTACTTCTTCTAAAGTTACTTCCCCTTCACCATAGATGTTATCTCCAAGTCTCTTTCTAATATCTTTTTCCATAGGAGCAATAAGCTTTTCTGCCTCTTCCTTATCTTTTCCCTTAGCAGTAATTCTTAAAATAACATCTATATTTTTTGCATAAGGAGCAACTGTTGGATTTTCATTATCTAAAAGATCACATACTAAATCCTCCATCTTGCTTTCTCCAATGCCAAAAACTCTTAAAATCTTAGATACTAAAACACTATCAGTAAATTTACTTAAGTATGGTACTACATGGTTTGTAAACATTGGCTCCATTTCCCTTGGTGGTCCTGGTAGAAGTATTATTCTCTTATTATTTTCCCCTTCTAAAATAGCTCCTGGAGCTGTTCCATTAGGGTTTGGAAGTATTATGGCCTCCTTTGGAAAATAACATTGTTTTTTATTGTTCTCTGTCATTTCAAGGTTATTCTTCTTAAAATAATCCTCCAAATCACAAAGAAGCTCTTCTCTTAAGCACATTTCCATATTGAAATACTTTGCTGCAAGTTCCTTGCTTAAATCATCCTTAGTAGGTCCTAACCCACCTGTAGTAATAATTGTATCGCAATTTTTAAAAGCATTGTCAAAAGCCTCTAAAATCCTTTCAGAATTATCTCCAACTACTGATTGATGATAAACTCCAATTCCTAAGTTAGCTAACTCCTTAGCTAAAAATTGAGCATTGGTATTTACTATATCGCCTAAAAGTATTTCTGTTCCTATTGCCATTATTTCAGCTTTCAAAAAAATCACCTTCTTAAACTTAATTTATAATTTTATTTCTGCAAAATTATTTATTATCCTCTAACAAATAATTTTACTCTACTTTCTTCTCTATGTCCTAGTTTTTATTTATATTCTTTCTATTATTCATAATTATTATATAAATATTTTTACAATTAAATTTGACCTCTTATTTTCTTAGCTCTATAATAGTCTTTGTTTATTTATAATAATACTTTTAATTTTTATTAGAATATTAAGGGTGTTTTAATAAACAATGAAATGAATACTGACTAGAATAAACTATAATCTGAAGATCTATATAAAAATAAATTAAGGAGAAAAAAAATGAATTCAAAATTTAAAGGAATTATTTTTATGATACTTGCCTCAGCAGCCTTTGCTACTATGAATCTACTTAGTAAGCTAGCTGTAGGAGTTAACTCATATCAAAAAACTTTTTTGACAAATGTTGTAGCAACCTTAATAGTTTGCTTTATAATAGCCTATAAAAGAGGCTCTTTTTTTGGAAAAAAAGAAAGTAGAAAATATTTGCTAGTTAGAGGGGTTACAGGTACTCTATCCATACTAACAAACTATTACGCCTTAGATAAAATGTTTTTATCCGATGCAACAATACTAACTAAATTAGCACCATTCTTTACAATAATTTTTTCTTACTTATTAATTAGCGAAAAAATTACTAAAAAACAATTTACACTTTTAATAGTAGCCTTTGCAGGAAGCTTATTTGTAATAAAACCTCAATTTAGTACTGCTATAATTCCATCTCTTATTGGCGTAGCCTCTGCTGCCTTTGCAGGAATAGCATACACAATGATAAGAGTGATTGGCGATAAAGAAGACTTCTGGACAATAATCTTGTCCTTTACAAGCATAGCTACTATTGTTATGTTACCTTCAATGTTTATGAACACAGATAATTTAACACTACAAAATATACTTTTACTTGTTAGTGCAGGAATAGCTTTTACATTAGGACAAGTTGCCTTAACCATAGCTTACAAAAATGCTCCAGCATCTGAAATATCAATGTATGATTACATTGGGCTTATTATAGCAGCTATATACGGCTTTATGTTCTTTAAAGAAATTCCAGATTTCTTATCATTTACAGGATATATAATAATAGTTGGCTCTTCAATTTTAAATATTTTAGGAAATAAAAAGACTTCTAATAAAGAAATAAATGAAGATAGCTCTTTAGTTTCTATAGATTAAAAATATTATTTAAAACAAAGAAAAAAGCTGTGATAACTTCACAGCCTTTTTCTTTTTGTCGAAAATAAAAAATTATTATTTTATAATGAAATCAATTAATTATAAATTTTTATCTTATAAAAATCAATGTTATAAGCTCTAAAAAACTAGTGTTTTACACTACTAAAGTATTTAACACTTCTCAAATCAAATTTATTCACAAATATACTTATTAATATAGTTTATTCTTTATTTTTTTATATATTTTTAAGCTATTTGTTCTAACAAACACTCCCAAGATTTCTGCTAACATAATCTATTTATTAAATATATTTAATTGATTTGATATAATCATATAAATTTCTCTCTTAACCTACTAATTAGCTTTGCTTTTACTATTAAAAAGCTTCAATACAATTATAGCTAAAAGTCCAAGATATATAACTAATCCTTCCATTGCTCCAAATCCCATAGCATAACCTAGTTTAGCACATTGATCATATCCAAAACTTAATACCTCTCCTATCATTTTATTCCTCCTAATAAACTCTTCATTTAAGATATATGAATTTATCTAATATAAAATGATGCTTTAATTTATCATATAAGCTTTCAATATATTTTAGAAAAAACTATTTAACTAATAAAACATCATAATCAAAGTACGTAAAAATTAAAAAGTTGAATAAAATACTGTTTAAATATTTTATCCAACCTTTTTGACGATTTTTATTTTATAAATATATTAATCAATGATAGGGCAAATATAATTTGACAAACTCCTACAAGCCCTCCATAAAGCATAGCCTTTGGCCCTTCCTTTACTAAATCTCCAATTTTTACTCTCATTCCTATACCAGCTAAAGCTATGATTTCAAAATTAGAACTAATCCACTTAAATGTTCTTCCAAGTATTCCTGGAATAATTCCAATAGAATTTAAAATACATATAATAAAAAATCCTATTATAAACCATGGAATACGAACCTTATGTGTTGGTTTGTGATGATGAGCTATTTCTTCTTTATTTTCTTCATTAACCTCTATCTTAGCAAAAACTAAAACTACCACAACTAAGAATATTATTCTTATAATCTTAAATACTGTAGCTAGCTCTACAACTGGGTCGCCAATAAATTTAGCAGAACCAATAACCTGTCCTACAGACTGTAATATTCCTCCCATTAATGCAGAACTCTGCAAAACATCGTTGTTATATAAAATAGATGTTATTAATGGTAAAAGTATCATTAATATTGTACCTGTTACATTTACTATTGTTATGGCAATTACTTTATCTGAATCCTTAGCTTTTATTACTGGAGATACTGATCCTATTGCTGATGAACCACATACAGCATTCCCTGCTGACATGAGTAATGAATACTTTTCTCCAAAGCCTAACTTTCTTCCTATAAAGTAAGTTGTACATATTGTTAATGTCATTAAAATAGCTATATAAAAAACTCCATTAAATCCTAGAGCCATTATATCAATAATATTTAAAGATGCTCCCATTAAAACAATTGAATAGTTTAAAAGATCTTTTTCTGAAAATTTAGTACCTTCATCATACTTATCACTTTTAAAAAGTGTATTTCCTAAAAATATTCCTATAAATATTGCAAAGGTAGCTGCTCCTATAGTAGGAAAGCTTTTTCCTAAAAATTCAGCAATAATGCCTATTATTAAGCATATAAAAAGTCCAGGTAATATGGACTTAGATTTTTTTAATATTTTATTCCTCATATGTTACCTTTCTTGTTCTCATATTAAGTAAGCTCCTAAAGTTTTCTCTTTAGTTGCATTACGAAATTATTATACATACCTAAATATATAAATAAAAATACTAAAAAATTATATAAATAATAAGTTTTTAGTTATATAAAAAAGATAAGTGGAATGACTATTAAATCATTCCACTTATCTTTTAGATTTTCCAAAAAATAGAAAATACAGCATGACACATTATTTTTGGAGCATCTTATAAAAAGATTATGAGTAGAGGCTAAATTTGTTTATTTTATCATTTTATAAAGTCGGTGGGAGTTTGACTTACTATTAAAGAATTACCCATAATCTTTATTATAAAATACTGTAAAGTGATTGAGATTTTTATTATGTTGTTTAACTAAAAGCTTATCTTATAACAATAATAGATATAAGAGTTTGTATTTCTAGAAGTTGAGCCCCATTCTAGAAATTTTCGACTAAAATTCAACTACGAATCAAGTCTTAAGTTTATATGTAAACTCTATTCAATTATTTTGAATAAAGAGTTCCACCTATTAATTCTTCTTCTTCCTCTACATATTCTCCAAGTTTTGGACTTATAGCTTTGAAGAACATATTTAAGAAGTTAAGTAGCATAAAGAATATTACATATGTTGCTATAAATATTTCAACATCACCTAAGAATTTAAATAAGTTAGCCATTTTAGCATATCCTAAACCAGTAAAATAAGTTGATAACTTAAATGCTGATAAAGTAGCAATTGCTAATGGGAATGTAAATGCTGCGTATGATGGTTTAAAACCTTCTTTAAATAGTTTTAAAATGTATCCATAAACAACAACAAGTAATATTAATCCTGTTATTATTAACCAAGCTAACATGTATGGGTTAGGGTTTGGTTCTATAGTTAATATACCAACTACTCCAAGTGGAGCTGGTGAACAAATTATACCTACTGTTGGTAATTTGTGATCATCTAATATTTCACTTTTAAATACTATATATAAAACTAATGGTAGAAGAATTGTATAGAATATAAATCCAAACATAAGCATAAAATGTGCTATTTGAGGGATTTGAGGAATTACTCCATCCATACCTTTACTTGCTACACTACCTGTTATCATACCTGTATAAACTATGAAACAAGTTGGCATTATGTTTTCAAACTTTCTTTCTTTTATTCTGATTATTGTATAGAAAATAACTATTCCATAATGATATATTACAGCTGCTATCCAAAGCCAACTACATACTACTGGAAAGTAAGGATAAAAGAATCCTGATACTAACCAAACAACCATACCCATTGTAGGATAAAATGTTCCTGTTACTGGGTTTTTAAGTTCCTCATACATAACCTTTGGGAATCTTATCAGCCTTAAAATCATTAAAGATAGCATACAAACTGCTAAAAATATTGCTATTGGTTTAAAATAATTTATTCCTTTTAATTTCCATGAATTACTCAATGTTATAAATGCCAAGCAAGTTCCACTAATTCCTATTGGCATGTTTTGAAGCTTATCTAAATATTTTTTCATCTATCTAATCACCACTTCCTACTCACTTGATGATTTTATTATATACCCTTTCTCTTATAAGTAAAAATACTTATTTTATATAAATCTTATAAG
>OGTS01000116.1_pt1 | contig 40465 bp, 34 predicted proteins | sample 1574681 | NCBI WGS metagenome assembly OGTS01 (sample SAMN03295829, study PRJEB24534) | human gut metagenome | isolation source: fecal sample 4 from infant 4 | host: Homo sapiens | place: USA: Pittsburgh, PA | collected 2014-07 | reverse complement strand
ATGAGAGAATATCATCTATACCAATCAATATTAATGGGAAAGTTGATAAGAAGAAACTACAAAAACCAGAGATTATTAATATGAAATCTTCTAAAATAGATACAGAAAAGGAAAAGGAGATTGTTGATATTTGGAAAGAAATATTGCATATGGATAATATTGGTAAATATGATGATTTCTTTAGAATAGGGGGTGATTCAATTTCTGCATTAAAAGTTTATGCCGAACTGATTAAGAAATACCAACTTAATGTGCAAGATTTATATAGATATAGAAATGCATATTCATTAAGTAAAATTTTAAAAAAGAAAAATCCAGAAATTTATTTTAGAAAATTGAAGGAAGAGTTTAAAGAAAAAGAACACCTGTTTATGAATTTGGATGACAATGTGATAAATGAATATAATGAATATTTAGATAAAATTAAAGTATATAAGCAGTTAGATATTAGAGATAAGAATGAATACAAAGATATATTTATTACTGGTGGAACAGGTTTCTTAGGAACACATATTTTATATGAATTTTTAAAAAATACAAATTCTAATATACACTTATTGATTAGAGGAAACAATAAAGAAACAGCTAAAAAAAGAGTAATTGAAAATCTCGTATATTTTGATAAATACAATAAAGAATGGGATGATAAAATTAATATTGTATTAGGAGATATAACAAAAAATCAACTTGGAATAAATGATAACGAATTTATTGAATTGACTCAAAAAATAGATTGTATTTTTAATAGTGCTGCTATAGTTTCTCATTTGGGTTTGTACGATAAAATGTATAAAACAAATGTCGAGGGTTGTAAAAATATATTGGAGTTTGCTAAGAAAACTAAAAATGCCAAAATATTTCACATATCAACAAAGAATGTAGGGTTTGGAACAATTAAAAATACTAATCAAGTTTTATTTTCAGAAAATGATTTTGAAAAAGGGCAAAAAATTGATGATAACTATTCAAAAACAAAATATGAAGCAGAAAAATTGATGAATATTGCAAGAAAAGAAGGTATGGATGTAACTATATTTAGAATGGGAAATATTTCTTGTGAATATGAAACGGGTAAATTTCAAAAAAATATTAATGAAAGTGCCTTTTATATTTTGACTAGGAGTTTTCTTAGAATAGGAATGCTTCCTATTTCTCATCAAAATACTGTTGATTTAACATATGTAGATAAAGCAGCTAGAGCTATATTTTTATTATCTACGGTTAGAAATTTTAAAAACGAAACATTCCATATTGAAAACACAAAACTAATTTCGTTTACTGATTTTGGAAAATATTTAAATGAAATTGGAGAATATGTTGAACTAAAAGAATATGATGATATGATTGATTATATTTTTACAAAGTATGAAGATAATAAAAATTATGAAATAATTAGAGAAATTAATAATTTGATTACTTATATAGAGTATCTTCCTTGGCATCATGGAACTATATTTAAATTTGCGAAAGATAAGACTGAGATAATTTTGAATAAATTAGATTTTTATTGGCAAAAACCAGATGGTACTATGATAAAAAAATTGATTTCGCATGGTAAGGAAAGGGGATTTTTAGACAAAAAATAATTTAGCAACTATAAAAAGGTTAAATATGATGGTAAAAGTTTAATATCATCATATTTAACTTACTCATTCAATATTAAGGAAGAAGGTTTATGTCATGAAAAAAGATAATAATATTAGGGAAAAACAATTAACGTTTGATGTTGGTACTAATTTTGATCCAGAATTAATTAGAGTTATAAATAAAAATAACAAATGTAATGAATTTAAATCGGTCTTTGGAAAGCTAAAAACTGACCTATTGGGAGGTGGAAGAGCTTCAGCTTTTTTACCTGATGTTAGCATAAAAGAATTAGAGAAATATATAGAATTATGTCATTTAAATAAGTTGACATTTAATTATCTAATTAATCCAATGTGTATGGAGAATAAAGAATTAGAAATAGCTAGTCATTTTAAAATTGTAGATTTTATAAAACAATTAGAAAGTATTGGTGTTGATGCAATTACAGTAAACTCTCCATATTTATGTGAGCTAATAAAAAAACAATTTCCTAAAATGAAAGTAACCATTGGATTATATTCGTATGTTTTTGATTTAAATTTAATTAAAAGATGGATTGATTTAGGAGCTGATGAAATAACATTGGCTCATCATAACAATAGAGATTTTAAAACATTAAAAAGAATGTTAGAATTTACAAAAGATAAAAATGTTACTTTAAGATTAATTGCAAATAATTTATGTCTACATATGTGTCCATATAGTATTATGCATGGAACAGTTCAAGGACATATTAGTTGCTCTGAAAGCAATGTATACGGAGATATAGACTATTGTATATTTAAATGTTTACATGAAAAAATTAAAAATAGTTATAATCTAATTAGTTCCGATTGGATACGACCTGAGGATTTAAAATATTATGAAAAGTTATGTGAAGAAGTTGATAATTTTGATTTATCAATAAAATTGGTTGAGAGAACAAAATCAACTAAATTCTTGTCTAGAGTAGTAACTGCATATGCTAATAGAAGTTATGAAGGAAATCTTTTAGATATTTTATTGTGGCCGAAAGCTGAAGAAATGATTAGTGGACCTAATTATAAAGATGAATCAACCTTAAGAAGACTTCATAAGTTTAATGAAAAGAATTTAATGAGGTATGCAAGTATATTTAATTTACCCAATATTTATATTGATAATAAAAAATTAGATGGATTTTTTGAAAAATTCATTGATAATTTTGATTGTAATAATAAAATTTGTGGTTGTATGAAAGATAAAAATAAATCCAATATGTATTGCTATTATTGTGACAAATGGGCTGGTAAAGTTGTGAGTAATGATTTCGAAGAAACTGAAGAATGGTTAGATATTTGCGATAAAGTTGGCGAAACATTAAACGATAGCCAAATGTTTATTCCATAAACTAAAAAACACATCCTAAAACGATTTTATAGGATGTGTTTTTTTGTGAAAAAATAAAAAATATCTATTTCTGTGATATTAATAAATTTTATTGTAGATATGTTTTTTGAATATATAGATAAAATATAATTTTTATAAACAGAAGTATAAAAGTTTTTCTTTACTTTTTTTGATATAGTATTAAATTCTTCCAAATTATAATCCAATCCCGAACCAGTATATTTACCAAAAGCTTCTTTTTTTGTCCAAATTTCAAAAAATCTAAGTTCATTTAAATTATTGTTTTTATTAATATATTCACACTCGTAAGGATGAAATATATAATTTATCAAATAAAAAGGTGCATCTTGTATTCTCTCAATATCCAAACCTATATTATTTTCTGAAAAAGACACAGCAATTAAATTTTGCGAATGAGATATACTGAAATGTATACTACTATCATTAATTAAAAGCGGCTTATATTTTAGTGTATAAAAACCTAAATCTTTATTAGATAAGCTTAATTTCTTACAACATATCATTCTTGTTAAGAGGGCAGAATAAAGACAAAGTTTACGATCTATTATATTATAGAATTTGAATACCTTATTTTTTCTTTCTTCTGAAATATGATTTAATAAATTATTATCTATATCTGTCCAAATTAAATTTTCAATTTCTAAAAAATATATTTCTATCAAATTAATAGTCCCCCCCTATTTTGGAATTTAAATTGAAAAAATCATTTTTCTGTATTGACTTGGTAGAATTCCATAAGTAGCTTTAAAAACTTTTGAAAAGTGTCCAGCATGTTTGTATCCAACTTTTTCAGCTACATTATAGATATTATTTTCTGGATTTTTTAGTAGTAATAGAGCTTTATTCAATCTTAATTCTTTTAAGTATTCATATGGTGGCACACCATAATATTTTCTAAAAGCTAATTGGTAACGAGCGGGACTCATTAAAGCGATTTTAGAAAGATTAAAGGCATCTATGTGTTTTGATAAATCATTTTTCATTGCAGCAACTGATTTTCTTAAATTTTGCTTATCTTTTTTAGTAAGTGTTACAGATATATTATTATCCGCTTTATCCATACTAGAAATGATAAAAGATAAAAGTTCCATTATTTTGCTTTCGAGGTAGAGTTGTAGTAGTTTTCCTTCTACCTGACTTTGTCTTATTTGTTGAAAAATGAAATTTAACTCAGGAGAATTTTGGATTTTTAATAAATTATTATTTACCATCTTTGTCTTGTTATATTCAATATTTTCATATCTTAATTTTAAAAAAGTATCAAAGTATTTTTTGGTAAGAATTATTTTAGTAAATTTTACTGGTTTATTTGCTTCACAATAAGTATATGTTTTCTTTTCAGTGTTTAAGTAATAATATATTCCCTTTTCTACTGAATTTGTTCTTCTTCCACCAATCTTAAAAGAACTATTACTTGTTTCAAATTGACTAATTTCAAGATATTTTTCTGACACTTCTGTCACTTTTTCAATAGTTTCTTTTGGAGTGAAATCAGCAATTAAAATTAACAGCTGGTTTCCATCGAATTTAAGTATACGAAATTTTCCGATTGCATAGTTAGGATGTATTTTGTATACTTGATCATTTTTGGATGATAGCTCAGGTATTGAAATAAAAGGTGCTATGTTAATTAAATTTGATAAGTAATCTATAATAGTTTTTTCCATGTTTTTTTCTCCTACGTATTAAAATATAGTATCAATATCTTATATTATTATATCACATTCTTATAAAAAATAAAATTTAAAATATCTAAATAATGCTTAATTTTAGAGGTTTTATACAAAATTAAAAATTACGATACTAAGATTTAATTTCGCAGAAAAAGATAGTATAATACTATTGATATTTATTATTACTAAATATAAATTTATTTAAAGGAGATGTTATCTAGAAATGGAAAAAAAGAAAATGGGAATTTCCTATGTATTCCAATTAGCAAAAGATGAGAGAAAAAAGCTACATTTAGGAATGTTTTTATCTGTCATTTCTGCGACTTTATCATTAGTTCCTTATTTTGTAGTTTACAAGATATTACTAATGATATTTCAGAAAAATATTTTGTATACAGAAATTTTAATGTGGGCAGGTATAGGAATTATAAGTGCTGTTTTGCAAGCAATACTAATGTCCTTTGCGGGCATTTTATCTCATACAGCAGCTTTTAACACAATACACAGAATTAAGCTGAAAGTTGTAAATCATATTTCAAAATTTAATTTGGGATTCTTCCAAGAGCATGCCCCCGGAGAAATTAAAACATTGTTGTTTGATGATGTAGATAGAGTTGAAAATTTTTTGGCTCATAGCACTTTGGAATTAGCTCAGGCAGCAGTTGTTCCGGTTATTATGTTCATTTTCATGTTGAAATTAAATTGGATGATGGCACTTGTTATGCTTATTCCTATGATTTTGGGATTAGGAATTCCTATGATGCTAATGAAAAATTATCCGGATATGTCAACGGAGCTATCCGAAGATATTGCTGATTTAAATGCTTCGGCAAACGAATTTATAAAGGCTATGCCTGTAATAAAAATGTATCATTTAACAGCAGAAAAATTTGAACAATATAGAAGCTCATTGAATGCGTATATTACTTGTTGGAAAAAGATGTGTATGAGCTCTTGCTATCCTTTATCAATAACTTTAGTGGTTTTGGATTCAGCAATCTTATTTACATTGCCGTTCGGAGGATATTTCTTTTTGAGAAATTCTTTATCAGCAACATCCTATTTGCTATTTATTATGCTTACAATGTGCTTTTTTGTTTCGTTCTTAAATATGGTAACAATCTTTATGCAATCTATGGAGCTTGGAAGCGGATTGGATAACATAAAAAAAATAATGGATATGGATGAATTGAAAGACGGAACAAAAATCATAAACAAGAATGAGTGTATGAAAATAGATTTTAAAGACGTTACTTTCAGTTATGACGATGAAGAAACAAAAAATAAAGCATTACAACATATAAATTTATCCTTAAAACCGAATACAATAAATGCTTTTGTGGGACCTTCCGGTGCAGGCAAGACAACTGCTGCACAATTGATTGGGAGGTACTGGGATGTAACAAGTGGAGCAATTAAAATTAACGACATACCGATCAATGAATTAAAAATAGATAATTTGATGGACATTACATCATTTGTTTTTCAAGATGTATTTCTTTTGGAGGACACTCTCTATGAGAATATTCGTATGGGAACAGATGCAGATGAAAATAAGATTATTGAGGCTGCAAAAGCAGCACAAATTCATGACTTTATTATGAGTTTACCGAATGGATATCAGACAAGAATCGGGGATCAAGGGGTGAAATTGTCAGGTGGACAGCAACAAAGAATCTCAATCGCAAGGGCAATACTCAAAGATTCTCCAATTATTATTTTTGATGAAGCAACTTCCTATTCAGATATAGAAAATGAGTATCAGATACAGTTAGCACTTAAAAACTTGTTGAAAAATAAAACAATCATTATGATTGCTCATCGTTTGCATACTATTAAGAATGCAGATCAAATTGTTGTATTTGATGAAGGGGAAGTCGTAGAGGTTGGAACACATAAAACTCTTTTAGAAAGAAAAGGGGTCTATGAAAGTATGTGGAATACATACACAAAAGATTACTTTGGAGAGGGGGTAAGTGCAAATGCTTAAGATTATTAGAACACTTCTGAAAGATAAAAAAGAAAAATTGTATTTACCGATTTTTCTAATGGTTATTGATTCGATAGGAAGCATTGTTTTGTATTTAATGCTCTATTTTACCGTTGTTAATATATTGCAAAATACATTAACTAAAACCTTAATCATAGAATATACGGTAATATGTTTCATCAGTATGATTGCAAGGATACTGATTTATAGGCATGCATACTATTTGAGCTTTTCAAGAGGAGCTGAAATGTGTGGAGATATGCGTTTGGATTTAGCAAATCATTATAGGAGTTTGAGCCTTGGTCATTTCCAAAAAAATAGTAGTGGTTATCTATTATCAACTCTTACAAAAGATTTGAGTAGTTTTGAACTGATCATAACGCACACCTTGCCATCGGTTATTAAAACGGCAGTTACAGCAATATTGATTTTATTAGGCACATTTTTTATCGATTGGAAGCTCGCATTATTAGAGTGTTTAGTATTGCTTATCGCATATCCTATGTTGATATGGGGCAACAAATTGATAGAAAAATACGGGGCAAGAAAAAGAAATTTAAATTCTAAGATGATTTCTATTATTTTAGAGTACATTCAAGGTATGAAAGCGTTTAAGTCAGCTAATATGACAAGTGAACATTTTGAAAGAATGATAAATACACTTGAAAATGTTAGAAAGACAAGCGTAAACGCAGAAAAGAAAATGGCGTTACCTACAAGTATGTACTTTATCACAGTTAACTTTTTGCTTCCGATAGTTCTTCTTATAGGAGGATATTTGCTTATAGATGGTAGTGTTAGAACTGAACAGTTTGTGGCTTTTATGCTTATGAGTTTAGCATTATCTGCACTTCTTATTGCCTTTCAACATTCCTATGGACTATTGAAAGATTTGAAATTAGCTGCAAGTAATCTTGAGAAAGCTTATGAAACGAAGCCATTGCCTTATTCTGAAAATGAAGTTGAATTAGAAAATTTTGATATTCAATTTAAGAATGTAAATTTTTCTTATGATAGAAATAAAACGATTCTGAACAATATTTCTTTTGAAGCAAAAGAGGGGACTTGTACAGCTTTAATCGGTCCTTCCGGTGGAGGAAAAACCACAATTGCCAATTTGATTGCAAGGTTTTGGGATGTGAACAGCGGAGAAATTATAATTGGTGGAAAAAATATAAAATCCATAAAACCTGATGTGTTGCTTAAATATGTTAGTCAGGTTTTTCAAGATAATGTACTGTTAACCGATACTGTTTATAACAATATCAGGGTTGGAAAATCTAATGCAACAAAGGAAGAAGTTTATCAAGCTGCAAAATTAGCTTGTTGCCATGAATTTATTTTGAAAATGAAGGATGGATATGAAACGGAAATAAAAGATGGAGGAAGTACATTATCCGGCGGTGAACGACAAAGGATTGCTATTGCAAGAGCGATTCTGAAGGATGCACCAATTCTTTTGTTGGATGAATCTACAGCTTCTCTTGATCCTGATAATGAAGCTAAAATCAATAATGCTTTGGAGCATTTAATGCAAGGAAAGACAGTTTTTGTTATTGCTCACAGATTGAATACCATTAAAAACGCTAATCAAATTATTTTGATAAATAACGGAAGAATTGAAGAACAAGGAAATCATAATGAACTTTATGGAAAAAAAGGACATTACTATGAAATGGTAAATACACAGGAAAGAGCGAAAAAGTGGATGATAAAGGAGAATAGTTATGGAGAGGCTTAGTACTTTGAAAGAAAAGACAAAAGGTAAAGTTGTTGAAATTATTGGTGATATACATTTTCAAAGCAGAATAATATCTATCGGAATAACTGTCGGAAGCGATGTTGAAGTTATCCAGAATTATAAAAAGCAACCTATTCTCATTTATTGTAGAGATACGATGATAGCTGTCAATAAGATAGAGGCAGAGAAAATAATGATGGAGGTGCTTTGAGATATGAAGAAAATAACGATTGCTTTGCTGGGGCAGCCTAATTCTGGAAAATCGACTTTGTTTAATGGGTTGACAGGCTCAAATCAACATGTTGGAAATTGGCCGGGTAAAACCGTTGAGAAAAAAGAAGGCGAATTTTCGTATAAAGATACCAATTATACGATTGTGGATTTACCAGGAACTTACGGATTATCAGCAAATTCAGAGGAAGAAGTTATAACAAGAGAATATATAGAAACCGGGAACGCAGACCTAATTGCTATTATGGCAGATGCTTCACAATTAAATCGAAGTCTATTTATGCTCTCTGACTACATTGGAATAAATATTCCGGTTGTCTTAATCATGAACATGATGGATGTTGCTACAAGTCAAGGGAAAAATATAAATATAAAGGGGTTACAAAAATCCTTGAATATACCTGTCATTCCTATCGTTGCGGCAGATAAAAAGGAATACAAAGAGTTTTATGCTTTTCTGGAGCGTTCAGACAGCGGAAGGATTTTAGCAGACAATAATTTTGAAAGAGCATATGAAAGTGCCGCCGGAGATAAATATAAATTGCTGAAAAATTACATTCCTGATGAAGGGATAGGCGTATTTTCAAAATCATGGATTGTCGGGAAATTATTCGATCAAGATGTGAAAGTAATCGAATTGGTAAAAGATAATGTTGATGAATACAAATTTAAAGAAATAGAGGATATATTAAGAGGCATCAAAAATGGGAATCTGATAACCGGTAATTGCAAATTCGATTGGATAGATAAACTTATCAATGCAAATGTTATTCAGAAAAAGAGAGTATTTAAGAGAAGCAAATTTGATCGTATAGCCACAAGTAAAGCTTTCGGAAAACCTATGGCTATCGGAGTTATCATTTTAGGATTAGTTGCTTCTATGCTCATCGGATTTCCGCTAATGGGGTTATTTGGGTTTGTTATACCTAAAATATCAACATTGTTGGCAAAGGGGCTTGTCGCCATTGGAGTATCAAATTGGCTGATTTCACTTTTGTGTGGAGCCGTAATGACTGCAATTACTTTTGCATTGCAAATGGCAAGTTATGTATTGGGAATTAGCTTAGTATTTGGATTCTTGGAAGATGTAGGATATATGGCAAGAGTTTCCTATGTCTTTGACAACACTATGTCGAAATTAGGATTGCAAGGAAAAGCAATTATGCCGTTCTTGTTAAGTTTCGGCTGTAATATAGGTGGAATCACAGGAACGAGAGTAATTGATTCATGGGGACAGAGGGTTATGACGATTGCATTATCTTGGGTAGTCCCTTGCGGGTCAACATGGGGAGTAGTCGGGCTTGTTACAGGAACATTCTTCGGAAAACAGGCAGTATTTGTGATATTAAGCCTATTTGCAGTTGCTTTTCTACATTTACTAATCACATATAGGATTTTCAGAAAATCGCTTTATGAGGGAAGTGAACATTTTGGAATGATTATGGAACTTCCACCATATCACAAGCCACATTGGAAAAATTTACTTTCTTCTGTAATGAATAGGATGGGAAATGTACTGAAAAGGGCATTGAGTATCATTATCCTTATTTCTGTTATATTTTGGATTCTTGCCTATACGCCTGATGGAAATATAGCTAACAGCCTTATTTATAAAGTAGGAACATTTATAGAGCCTGTAACAAAATTGTTTGGGTTACCATGGCAATTATTTATGGCTTTTGTTGCTTCTGCAATGGGAAAAGAATCGGCATTAGGAGTAATGGCATCATTATTTACTTCTTCAGGAATATGGCATGCAGTTGAGGTTAAAGGGACAGTAGATACCGCTATTCTAAGCAATAATATGTTGACAATGATTTCAAAGCCGGAAGCCTTAGCATTTACTTTTGCCTTTTTCTTCAATATGCCTTGTTTGATGGCTCTTGCAGCTACCGCACAAGAAACACATTCAAAAAAATGGACTCTAAAAATTGCAATGTATTATATTTTATCTGCTTTGGTAATATCAGCTGTAGTATATCGTATAGGAATGCTTATATTTTAAAGGAGGAATAAACGTGTTAATACAATTATTGGAACTTCTTAAAGAAAATAGAGTGTATAGTTTGCAAGAATTAAGTGAATTAACTAATAGAAATCTTGATGATATAAAAATAGAAATAGAATATCTAGAAAATAATGGTTATATCAGGAAAATTCAAAAAAATACTTATTGTGAAAATAAAAAGTGCAATTTATGCAAGATTTCTATTGAAGATGGTGATTGTTGGGAGATTCTTTGAAGTATTCCATAGACAATTTTTAAATGGTATATATATGTTATACAATTGAGATATTTGCTAGTAAATATAGTTCTTTAACATCTAACTTTGATGAACAAAACTTTTAAGGGGGAATATTTAGTATAAGGAAGAAAGTAGGGAAATAGTATGGGTAAAATATTTTTATTATCAAGAAAAAATCATAAGTATATTTTATGTTTTTCTAAAGCAAATCTGATTTCCATCTTTTACCCTTTTTAAAGTATTAAAAACTGAATATATAGAAAGTCAAAGAGCTTTTAATTGGTTACATTCAAGAGGTCTTCGCATGTCAAAATGTCGAGGACCTCCTTTTTTTATGCTCAAAAATCGAAAAACGAGTTAAAAAAGGAGGACCAAAGTATGTCAGATAATGATAAAGAAAAATACATTTATGTTAAAGGTAAAAAGATCTATGTTTCCGATGAAGTGTATAGAGCATATAAAAAAGAGCTTAATCATGAAGCTCATTTGAAAAGATTAGATAGAAAGCATAAGGTGTTTCATTTTGGAGATTATAATATAAGTGTTGTAGATATTGCAGATAATACAGTTGATGTTGAAAAAATCATTGAAACCAAAATGCGTATAGAAGATTTGTATCGTGCATTAGACAGTCTAAATGACGAAGAGAGAAACCTAATTAAATCACTGTATTTTGAGGATAAAACTCTCACAGAAGTTGCAAAGAAAGAAGATACAAATCCGATGAAAATCAGTAGATTAAGAAATAAGGTTTTAGAGAAACTGAGAAAACTTTTGGATAGGTAAATCAACTAGAGGGCAGGGGAAAATATCTCTGTCCTCTATTTTTTAAAAATTTTTCAAAAAATATTCAAAAAAGTGTTAAAAATTGTCCTGAAAGTAAGGTTTATATATAGAGGGACTTTTATACCTCGTTATATATAGATTTGAACCTTGACAACTGAATAGACCAAGACAGGACATTAACCATTTGTGGAGCTTTATAATTTCTTCGCCATGACTTTTCTGCTGATAAGGATTTCGGCTTAAATAAATACTCTAGTTAAAAGAAGGATAAAAGAAAACGAGCGACAAAAAGAAATTATATATTCAGCCTAGGAAACTGATGCATTGAAGCAAATGGGGATAATGATACTTCTACAGTTGTTGCCGGCTCATCTTGAAAAGGGGCGGTGGTGAAATTCCAATGTCGTGGCCTACACGCCTGTTAATGTCAAAAAACTTAAAAATATTGAAGATAAGGAGAAGATATTATGTGTGATGAACATAATATAAATACAGAAATGAAAACAGATAAAAAAGATAAACAGATGATAAATCAAATTGATGGTTGGAATATAGAAGTTAAATTTAATGAAAATGGATTTAGCTTAGAAAATTTAGTAGAGGAATACATCAAAGAAAAATTTTCTGTCTATTAGGGGCTGACAGAAAATATAAGGAGCGTTATAATATTTTTGTGGAAGCCTAGCCTTGGTTCGATTTATTGTATGTAAATTGAATTAAAGGAGGCTTTTTTATGTTTAAAAACAATTTAGCAAAAGAAAATTTGGCAGTTATGTATTTAAGATTATCAAAAGAAGATGGCGAAAAAACAGAAAGTAACTCTATATCTAATCAAAGAGAAATTATAAACTCTTATGCAAGAAAAAATCAAATTACAATTGTCAAAGAGTATGTGGATGATGGGTATTCAGGTGCAAATTTTGATCGTCCCAATTTTAAAGAAATGATAAAGGCTGCCTATGATAGAAAGTTCAATACAATTATTGTAAAGGACTTATCAAGATTCGGAAGAGATTATATAGAAGCTGGAAAATATATTCAAAGAATATTTCCGGAAAACGGTATAAGATTTATATCAGTAAATGACAATTACGATAGTAAAAGTGCAGATATAAACGATACACATCTTATACTTCCTATAAAAAACTTCATCAATGATAGTTATTGCCGAGATATTTCCAATAAGGTAAAAAGCTCTCAAAAGATAAAAAGAGAAAAAGGAGACTTTATCAGTGCTTTTGCACCTTATGGATATAAAAAGTCTGAGGAGAATAAAAACAAGTTAGTGATTGATAAAGAGATATCAGATATTATCAAAAATATATTTGATATGAAACTCTTGGGATATTCCTCAAAGGCAATTGCAGATGAACTAAATCATTTAGGAGTTTTAACTCCAAGAAAATATAAAGAAAGTCAAGGATTTAAGTGTAATGGATTTCAAAATACAAAAGGTGGAACTTGGTCAGCAAAGACAGTAAATAGAATTATAGAAAATGAAGTATATATTGGAAATACTTTACAAGGAAAGAGTGTTACTTTAAGTTATAAAAATAAAAAGCAGATAGAAAAAGAGAAAGAAGAATGGATAAGAGTAGAAAATACCCATGAAGCAATTATAAGTAAAGAAGTTTTTACTATTGCAAATACTATGTTAAAAAGAGATTTGAATAACTCTCGTGGAAAGGACAAAATTGATATTTTTACAGGAATGCTTTTTTGTAAAGAATGTGGAAGTTCTTTGATTAGAAGGACTGTAAAGTATAAAAAAAGAGAAGAGATATTCTATATCTGTTCAAAGTACAACAAGGAAAAATCTTGCACAAGACACAGCATAAAAGAAGAAACCTTGATAAAAGCAGTATCTAAAGTAATGAAGTCCTACATTGAATTTAATGAAAATCTATATTCTAAAGTTCAGTGTATAGATATAAATAAAAATTTGAAAGACAATCAAATTCCTCTACTAAAACGAGAAAAAGCAATGACAGAAGAACTCTTATCTTCTCTATACCTTGACCTAAAAGAAGATGTTATCAGTAAAGAAGAATATCAACTTTTTAGAAAAAACTATACAGAGAAATTGACTAAATTAGATGAAAGTATCGAGTATAGATTAAAAAAACAGGAATATACTAAGGAGAAGATTGACAAAAATAAGAGTTGGATTATCGACATTAACAAGTATAAAAATTTATCGGAAATAGATAGATTGTCTGTTGTGATGCTCATTGATAAAATTTTTATTTCTGAAGATAAAACGATAGATGTTAGGTTTAATCATACTGAAGAATTGTCTTTACTTGAAGAAATGACAAAAATGGATAAGTCTGACATTAAACCTAACACTATAAAAAAGAAAAGTATCGATAAAAGCAGGAAGTCAAAAACTATCCCCACTGTTATGAATAAAAGTCTTGTAAGTGCTGAAAGTGAGGTATGCTATGGCTAGAACAAAAAATAGGCATATATCACAATCAGAAACAGAAGTTGGAAAAGTGATTGAAAAAATATACATTGCCGGTATTTATGCTAGGTTATCACAGGAAAGAAAGGAAGCTTACAGGGATAAAAGTAATTCACTTGAAATGCAGGAAGAACTTTGTATAAATGCTGCAAAAGAAAAAGATATAAAGATTTTAAGAGTATACAAGGACTATGAGTATTCTGGAACAAATTTTAAAAGACCTGCATTTATTGAAATGATGGAAGATATCCGAACAGGTAGGATAAATTGTATCATAGTAAAAGATATGTCAAGGTTTGGTAGAGAGTATTTAGAAATCGCAAACTATATCGAAAAAGTATTTCCATTTTTGGGAGTTCGATTTATTTCCGTAAATGATAATCTTGATACTAAAGACGGTATAAAATCAGATCAGAGTTATGAAATAGCAATAAAAAATATCTTCAATGATTTATACGCAAAAGATATTTCAAAGAAAATAAAAGCCTCTAAAGAAATAAAAATGAAACAAGGGTCTTTTATAGGAGCGATGGCTCCGTATGGCTATAAGGTTGATAAAATTGATGGAAAAAGAGTTCTGGTGATGGACGAAAAGGCAGCAGATGTAGTAAGACTTATCTTTTATATGGCAAGTCAAGGTAAATCCAATATGCAAATAGCAAGAGAATTGACTAAAACATATACGACACCTGATGAATATAAAAGAACAGGTAAAATTTTTAAGGATAAAGAAGATACAAAACAATGGGATATTTCTTATATATCAAAAATGCTTTCTGATGAAGTATATATTGGGAATTTGATTCAAAGAGTATACTCAAATAGACATGATCCAAGTAGGAAAAGTAAGTTTCGTGATAAAGAAGAGTGGATTATAACAGAGAACACCCACGAAGGTTTAATAGACAAAACTACATTTGAAAATATCAGAGAGATAAAGGAGAAAAAACAAAACTATCTACCTTACCATTCACTGAAAAACATAATAAAAGACGGAAAAGAAAATGTTGGAGTAAAAATTCAAAGAGATCATAAAAAAGAAGGAAAGTATGACGACCTCATACAGTGCAGTGTTTGTGGCAGATATTTGAAAAAACAATATGGACCACGAGGACTGAAATATCATGATGAGATTTGCTATTGTTATTATTGTAAAGGTGGAGATAGATTAAACTTAGAAAAATCTCATGTAAGAATATACGGAACAGACCTAGATAAAATTTTAGTAGATACCTTAAAAAGACTGGTTTCAAGCTTTTATAAAAAGGATAAAAGATTACGACTAAAAATATATTTAGAAAATATAAGTGCTGAAAAGATAAATCAAGTTTCTATAAAAACAGATGTAAATAATAAAAAGATTGCTTCTCTTAGGATCAATTTACAAGAACAATATGAAAACTATGTTAAAGGAGAGGTTCTTTTAAGTGATTTTAAAATAGAAAGTAAAAAAATAAATAATCAAATAAAAACCTTAAAAAATGAATTAAAAGTTTTTGATGAAAGAATAAGAAATATAAAAAAGAAAAAAAGAGAAATTATAGAATTTATAGATGTACTATTTTGCTGCTTGGATGCTAAAAGCATAGAAGTTGATAAAGAATTGGTTGATACATTAATTAGCCATATAGAAATATCAGAGTATAAGCAGGTTACCATATATTTTAAGTTTAAACTTGATAAAGATGTGGGAAAGCAGTTGGAGGTAGAGCATGAATAAGATAGCTATATATTTAAGACTTTCTGAAGAAGATTATCACAAAGTAGATGAAAGTGTAAGTATAGTAAATCAAAGAGATTATATAAAAAGCTACATTGAAAATGAAACCTCTTTAAAAAGTTGTGAAATAGAAGAATATGTAGATGATGGATATTCTGCTACTAATACAAATAGACCTTCATTTTTAAGGCTTATTGAGGATATAAAGAGTGGTAAAGTAGGAACTATAATTGTAAAAGATATGTCTAGGTTTTCAAGAGATTATATTTTGCTTGGGGATTACTTAAGCAATATATTACCATTTCTAAAAATACGATTTATTGCTATTAATGACAACTATGATTCTTTAAAAGAACAAGGCAATGGCTTAGATACAGATACACAGTTTAAGACATTGTATTATGATTTATTCAGTAAGGAATTATCTGAAAAGGTAAGAAGTTCTATTAGGCAAATTAAATCGCAGGGGAAAAATATAAATTGGGCAGCACCTTTTGGATATATTAAAGATCCTAAAGATAAACATAGTATCATCATTGATGAAAAAACAGCTTTTATAGTTAAAGAAGCTTTTGATTTATTGCTAAAAGGATATTCGTGTATTCAAGTAGCTAATATATTTAATGAAAAAGGTTACATTACACGCTCTGAACGAAAAGAAGAACTGAAACTTTCTGATTATACTGGAAATTTAATTATTGGAAGTGAGGTAAAGAAAAGAGTTTGGACAAATGCAGCTATCTCACAGATTACAAGGAACGAACTATATACAGGAGATTATGTATATAATAAATTCAAAGAAACAAAAATAGGTGGAAGAAAAAGAATTTTACTTCCTGAAGAGGAGTGGAAAATACTTCCAAATACCCATGAAGCTATTATTTCCAGAGAAGTGTTTGATAAGGTTAAGAAAATAAAAGAAAAACGAAGTTTTGGGGGATATACAGGAAACAAAAATCGTTCTATTTTTTCTGATAAGATTTTTTGTAAAGAATGTGGTAGACATATGAGTTTTCGATGTGATAGTAGACAAAAGAAGAATTCTGATAAAATATACAAGTATAAGATTTATTATTGTAATTTATGTAAAGCTGAGAAAAAACCAAACAATATCAAAGAGAAAGATATTATTGAACTTATAAAACCCAAATTAAAAGATTTTAAGATTCAAAACACATTAAATAAAGAGAAAGTTATAGAACACAAGAATGTAAAAGAAGAGATTTTAAAGGAAATATCCATATTAAACAGCAATTTACAAATCATCTATGAAAACTATAAAAAGAAAAATATTTCAAAAGAGGACTATTTAAAGAAAAAAACTTTTATCAAAGATAAAAAGATATTATTGGAGAGTAAGTTGGAAGAATTGAAGTCAGAGAAGATTGATTCAAGGAAAGAAATGGATATTACAGTCTTAGACGAAGAAAGTTTATTGAAGGCTTATGTGGACAATAAAATTGATAAAATAGTTGTATCAAGAAGTGGAGAAATAGAAATTATGGAGAAGTATTAGTTTGTATAGTTGAAGTTGTAACAAAATATAAACGAAAATTTCTATATCATAAAATGACTACTATGTCAATAGTGGAGATACTATTTATTTGCTAAATGTGGTATAATACAAATATGAGCGAGGAGAAATTTATTAAAATTTAGAATAGCGGTGGTGAAAATTTATGGTGAAGAAAAAATTTTATGCAGTAAAGGTAGGTAAGACACCAGGGATATATGGCACTTGGAGTGAAGCGGAGGAACAGGTTAAAGGATTTCCGGGAGCTGTGTATAAATCTTTTTCTACTGAGGAAGATGCAATAAGATATATATCTTGTGAAGATATAAAAGAAATTAAAAGTGTATCTGATGAAACGTCTTCAATAAATAAAAAAATAGAACAGGAAATAAAGAACTTACGAGATAGAGAAGTAATTGCTTTTGTAGATGGCAGCCATTCTTTAGATGCAGATGGAAAAGAAAAATACAGTTTTGGTGTCCTTCTTTTAACCAATGAATCAGAAGACAGTCTATATAAGGCTTTTATAGATAAAACTTATATGGATTCAAGAAATATTGCAGGTGAAATTGAAGGTGTTAAACAAGCTATTTTATGGGCTATTGAAAGCAATAAACAAAGAATAAAAATTTTTTATGATTATGAAGGCATTGAAAAGTGGGCAACGAAAGAATGGAAATCTAAAGTCAAGATTTCACAGGAATATAGTAAATTCTTTGATGAGAAGTCAAAGTTGATAAATATAGAATTTGAGCATGTAAAAGCTCATAGCGGAATTGTGTATAATGAAAAAGCGGATGAATTAGCAAAAAAAGCTCTCTTGTCGCAAGGGTATAAAACATATAATGATGGATCTATCTATTTTATAGGTTTTCAAAAGCAAGATTGGCTTAATATGGTAGAATCACTCAATAATGAAATCAATGAAGAAGATATTAAAGATAAAATTAAGGTAGAAGAATCTAGTCCAAAAGATTACTTAGATAAATTGTTACTTGTGTTTGACGGTCAACGAGTGATTATTAACTGCTACAAAGGTAATAAATCTTACGTTCAAGGGAAACAGAGTTTGCTGTTTCAGAAAATTATTTCATTAGCCATTGAAAAATTACCAACAGATAATGCTGTTATAGAAGTCCTAAATACGTATCATGCTTTAACAGTAGAGAAGCCGGAGGTTGAAAATGCTTTTTCTACGTTATTGCCTAATTTTCCAATTGATGATAAAGATACAAAACTTAGAAATACTTTATTATCCGCAGTATTTAATACACTAATAACAGGCTATATGCCGGATTATACTTGTCTGGTTACACCCCTTTTTAGAGCAATGGAATTTTATTTGCATAGAATTTTAAGTGATAGGTTAGGACAGGATACAACCACACTAAAAGGAAAGAATAATTTTGGATATTTCAAACCTAATGAATTAACAAATAGGTACGAATATAATTCTTCAAAAGGGAATCTTAATAATAATCAGATAGATTATTTAAATGATTTGTATAATAGGTATAAAAAGATGAGACATCCATATTCTCATTGGTCAGAGAATTCAATGGATACTCAAGTTATAACAGATATAAAAACAGCTCATGAATTAATTTTGGAAGGCTTGCAATTTATAAATAAATATTATATAATATTTTAGTTGCTTTTTTGTATAAATGATTTGAGAGGAAGGAGGAGATATTGTAATGAAACCATATTTGATAAATAGTTTAAAAAAGGATGGATTTGATGCTATAATAACATTGTTGGATTACCAAACTCAAATATCAAGATGTTTAAAATCCATTAGAATGTCTCCGAACGAAACAAGAAAACTTTTGATAGATACTATATTATGTTCAGGAATGAATGAGTATCGTTTTATTGAAACTACTTTAAATGAAGATGGAACAATTAATTTAAATCATTATAACTATGTTAATGTGGACAATGATGTACTAGAAAAAGCAAATGAGATTCTAAAATATCAACCCGCTTTTTTAAGAAATTCTGTATTGCCGGAATCACAAATAAAAAAAATAGTACAGAGTTAAATATACTGTATACCATATGACGCACCAAAGCACTTAAAGAAATTTAAGTGCTTTTTTAATATCAATTACTTGACATTGTAGGGTAAAACAACTATATTGAAACTTATATCAAGACTTTATGATTATGACAAGGGACAAATCTTAATCGATGGCAAAGATATAAAAGAAATATCAACAGAATCCCTTTTTGATAAGGTGTCTATTGTTTTCCAAGATGTGGTTCTCTTTAATCAAAGCGTTATGGAAAATATTAGAATCGGAAAGCAAGATGCAAGTGACGAAGAAGTTAAAAGAGCAGCAAAACTTGCAAACTGCACAGATTTTATAGAAAAAATGGATAAAGGTTTCGATACACTTATTGGCGAAAACGGTGCGGAGCTATCAGGCGGGGAAAGGCAAAGATTATCAATAGCCAGAGCCTTCTTAAAAGATGCACCGATACTAATATTAGATGAGATAGCAGCAAGTCTTGATGTTGACAACGAGAAAAAAATTCAAGAGTCTTTAAATAATTTGATTAAAGATAAAACGGTTGTTATTATTTCACACAGGATGAAATCCATAGAAAATGCAGACAAGATAGTAGTTCTTGAAAATGGAAGAGTAGAAAACCAAGGCAAACATGAAGAGCTTTTACAAAAATCAAAAGTTTACAAGAATTTAATAGAAAAAACAAAAATGGCAGAAGAATTTATTTATTAGGAGGATGAAATGGATACTAAAAAATTAAAAGTAAAAGATTTAGTAAGTATCGGTGTTTTTGCCGTAATTTATTTCGTCTTGATGTTTGGTGTTGGCATGATGGGTATGATTCCAATATTGTTTTTAATATACCCAACAGTTTTGGGCATAATTGCAGGGACTGTTCTTATGTTATTTATGAGTAAAGTTCAAAAACCATGGGCACTATTTATACTTGGTATGATATCACCGCTTGTGATGTTTGCTATGGGACATACTTATGTATTGCCAGTATTTTCATTAATAGTAATGATAGTAGCAGAGTTAATTAGAAAGATTGGTAATTATAATTCATTTAAATATAATATGCTTTCTTATGCAGTATTTTGTACGTGGATTTGTGGATCGTTAATGCAAATGCTTTTAGCAAAAGAAAAGTATATAGAAATGTCTGTTGGCATGATGGGACAAGAATATGCTGATGCATTGGAAAATCTAATAACATATCCTCACATGGCTTTAATAGCCTTAGGTGCTTTCCTAGGAGGAATAATTGGAGCATATATAGGCAAGGCTCTATTGAAAAAACACTTTGAAAAAGCAGGCATTGTATAATGCCTAACTTTTCTTCGAATTCTTCCTTTAATCTCAACCCAATAAGTAAGTTATTAGTTGTATTTCTTACAGGCTTAACTGTTGTGCATAGCTTAAACATATGTTTCGAGCTAGCAATTGTTTGTATTATTGGTATTTTATTTTATTTGAATGGATACAAAAAAACACTTTTCAAATGGATAGTTTTATGTGGAATACTTTATTCGCTACCAAATTTTATGGTTCTATCTACATTAAATCCAATACTTAAAATGTTTTTAAGTATACCTATTGTCTTTAGAATGTTTTTATTGCCATTTATGGCGGCAAGCTTCATGATAAAGACCTCTGATGTAGGTGCAATAATTTCATCTATGGATAAGCTCAAAATTTCAAAAAATCTTTCTATACCTGTTGCGGTCATGTTTAGGTTCTTCCCATCTTTCAAAGAAGAGAAGAAAAACATTAAGATGGCTATGAAGGTAAGAGGGATAAATTTTAGAAATCCAATCAAATATCTTGAGTATGTTTCGGTTCCGCTATTAATTATATCTTCAAACATTGCAGATGATATAGCAAAAGCGGCAGAAACAAAGGCGATAGAAAATCCAATTGCCAAGACCAGATATATTCCTGTAAAGATACAGCTAATTGACTTTGTTTATGTTTTATTAATTGCTGGACTTATTGTGGGAGGCTTAATATGGTAGAAATTAAAAATTTAAGCCTTGCTTATGGCGAAGACCATATAATAGATGATATATCGCTATCCATAGGCGAGGGAGAGTGCGTGCTATTTACAGGAAAAAGCGGAAGCGGTAAGTCATCTTTAATAAATTCTATCAATGGCTTAGCTGTAAGATATGATAACGCAAAGACAAAGGGCGGAATAATTATTGATGGCAAGAATATAAAAGATTTGGAGCTTTATCAAATTTCAATGCTTGTCTCAACTGTTTTTCAAAATCCTAAGACATATTTTTTTAATGTTAATACGACATTAGAATTATTGTTTTATTTAGAAAATATTGGACTTGCAAGAGAAGAAATGGACAGGCGTTTAAAGGACATGCTTGAGATATTCCCGATAAAAAATCTTTTGAATAGAAATATATTTAATTTATCAGGTGGTGAAAAACAAATTCTTTGCATTGCCGCATCTTATATAGCAGGCACAAAGATTATAGTTATGGATGAGCCTTCATCAAATTTGGATATTAAAAGCATAAGTGTTTTGACAAAAATGCTTAAAATACTAAAAGAAAAAGGCATAAGCATAATTGTAGCAGAGCATAGAATTTATTATTTGATGGACATAGTTGATCGTGTATTTTTGATAGATAAAGGCAAACTTAAAAAAACTTATACAAGAAGTGAATTTTTAAAGTTTGATAAAAATAAATTGAACGCTTTAAGTTTAAGGGATAAAGAATTAAGCAAATTAGAAGTTCCTTATTTAAAAGACGGTGGAGAATATCAGATAAAAAATCTTAGCTACAAATTTACTGATGATGAGTGTTTAAGTATAAAAGACATCTCATTTAAGCTTGGGAAAATTTATGGAATAATAGGATCCAATGGACGAGGAAAGTCAACGCTTTTGAGATGCTTAATAGGTCTTAAGAAAAAATCAAAAGAAGAAATTTATTTTAAAGGAGAAAAACTATCCAAGAAAGAAAGGCTTAAAAAATCTTCACTTGTTATGCAAGACGTAAATCATCAATTATTTACAGATGAGGTATTCAAAGAGCTTGGTATAGGAGTAAAGAATTTTGATGAAGAAAAGGCAAAAATCATTTTAAAAAATTTAGGCTTAGACGAATTTAGAGAAAGGCATCCAATGAGTTTGTCAGGAGGTCAAAAGCAAAGACTTGCAATAGCATCTCTTATGTGTAAGGATTCTCCATTTGTCTATTACGATGAACCTACAAGTGGTATGGATTATTCCAATATGGAAAAAATATCTGAGCTAATAAAAAAATATAGAAATAAGGAGAAAATAATTATTATAGTTTCTCATGACATTGAGTTTTTGAACGAAGTTGCAGATGAGATTTATGAATTGTAAAAGAAAATAGGGTCTGTAAATAATTTTGTGCATCAACATAAATCTTGATAAAATGGTAAGGGTTGATACACAAAATTATTTACAGACCCAACAAGTAAGATCTTTTCTCTTAGTAAGTTTTATAAGTCTAGTTGTTATTGTAACAATATCTATACTTTCACCACAATTTAGCCTGTCTATACTGCTTGGATACTATGATTATAAAATATTTTTAGGTTTTTCAATCCTAGTCTATGTCATAAATATATTGATCTACCATTTTTCCTTAAAGAGAATTTTAGGCAGACCGACTATAGATTTAATTCGAACAATATAATGTCAAAGAAAGAGAAGCATATTAAGAAAAAAATCAGTAAAAAATTATTTTTACTTGGACTTGTAATATTTGTGATTTCTTACCTACTTCCAGTCTATACATTTGAAAACTATACAAACCTAAGACTAACTGGACTCACATCAATATTTGTCTGCCCAATTATTGTACTAATAGGCTTAATATTTTGGATAAATGAAAAGGACAGATTTTTTATAGTATTGAATATACTTTTAATATTATTACTACCTATAGCAATGTTTGTAGGTAATATAAGTAATGCGATTAGAACAAGAAAACAACAATCTAAACAGCTCTTTTATGGGCTGTTTTTTCTGTGCCTAAGAATGATATAATAAATCATAAGATGAGTAGTAATTGATATGTTCCCACATACGAGGGTTTTGAAAAATATTAAACATTATCCATACTGACCGCTCAAGCCATGTGGAAAGTGTTGTGGAATTGACGAGAAGATAATTGACATTTAAAAAGGAAGAATTCAAGGTGATAAAATGTTAACTATAAAAAATATGAGTAAAACTTATAATGTTGAAAAACTTACAGAAAATGATATTGAAACCATATACAGATTGTGCCAAGGCAATAAGCTATATTATCGTTACTGCCAGGCAGAGGTAAGTAGAGAACAAATCTTAAGTGACCTTTACCTAAGACCTGAAGTAGTAAATGAAGATAATAAATATTATTTAGGATTTTTCAAAGATGAACTTTTAGTTGCTGTTTTAGATATTTTAGATGATTATCCAGACGAAGAAACCTGTTTTATTGGCTTTTTTATAGTAAATATTTTATACCAAGGTAAAGGTATTGGATCTGAAATTATAGGAAGTGTTCTAGCTTATGTTAAAAAAATAGGAAAAGCAAAAGTTCGCCTAGGCATAGACAAGAAAAATCCCCAGTCAAAAGCTTTTTGGAAAAAGAATGGCTTTAATGCTATCAAAGAAGTAGAAAAATCAGGCGGAACAATTTTACTTGCAGAAAAAATACTTTAGTAGGTATTAATTAATTTAGATAAATAGATATATTATTTTTTAGAGGACTAAGTTTATAAATCAATGTTAAATTATATATTAATAAAATTTTAAAATAATATATTTATTCAAATGATTATGTAAAGTGAATGAGAAATTTTTGTTATAAGATATTAATTTTCAATAATTAAACATTTATCTACTAATAAATTATTAAACAATTTAACAGGAATTTGAAAACAACTCTTAGGTTTTATAAATCTAAGGGTTGTTTTTTGATGATAAAATTTAACGTTAAAAAATATTTGACTGTCTAGTAAATTTAAGTTACAATTAAGAAAATAAGTTATGGAGGTGTATTTTGAAAGAAGTTCATGTTTTAAATTCATTAGAAGAAATTAATATTGTAAGCGATCCTTTAAGGCTTAAAATAATTATGACTTTGGGAACAAGTCCAAAAAATGCCCAAGATTTATCAGATGCCCTTGGCGTAAGTAGGTCTAAAATTCACTATCATTTAAAAATTTTAGAACAAAATAAAATTATAGAAGTAGTTGATACGGAACTTATAAATGGAATCACTCAAAAATATTTTTTGCCAGTGGCCAAGGCTTTTATTCCTAATAGCGAAATATTTAATAAAAATTTAGAAGAGAAGGTATTTTCTTTTAAAATTTCTGGCAAATCTTATGAAGCATTTGAAAAAGACTTAAATGATTTAATAAAAAAATATAGTGAAGATGAAGATACCCAAGAAAGTTTTCAGGTACAAATTTATAAATTATCCTAAAACCAGTAAGTTAATCCTTACTGGTAAAAAAATATACAACTGTCAAATAAATCAAAACGTTAAATATAAGGAGAATGTTAAAAATGATTAAAAATAAAGATTTTTATGTCCTGCTCTTGGGACGACTAATAACAAATTTTGGAGATAGCCTTTATGCTATTGCATCGACTCTTCTAATTTATAAAATGAGTGGATCTACAATTTATTCGGGCCTTACTCTTTTTCTTACCTCTTCAACAGCAATAGTTCAATTATTATTAAGTCCAATTTTGGATAAAATTAATATGAAAAAATTTTTGATTTTATCTCAATTTTTTCAAGCAGTTTTAATTTTAATTATTCCATTTTTGTATAAATTTGGAAAATTGAGCGTCTATCATATTATGATAATAATGCCAATAATTTCTTTGATTAATCAACTTGTTTATCCAGGTCAAATATCTCTACTTCCAAAAATTTTATCTGAAAAAGAACTTGTTACAGGAAATTCTTTGATGACTATGGCTTATCAAGGATCAAATGCAATTTTTGATACTCTTGCAGGTTTTATAATTTCAATGTGTGGTTTTATGACAGCTTTTTTTGCTGATTCCATAAGTTTTATTTTGACTGGGATTTTATTTTGTTTTTTATCAAAAAAACTTAGCTATTCCCAAAAAAGAGAAGAAAAATCAAAAGAAAATCTAATAAAAAATCACTTCAAATCTCTTAAAGATGGGCTTGATTTGTTTAAAGATTCAAGAATTTTTGCCCTAGTTTTTGGAATAGTTTTTATTAACTTTTCAGCTACATCAATAAATGCAGTTTTACCAGCTTTTGCAAAAAATGAAATATTTTATAGTCTTATGCTTGCAGGAATGGGAGCAGGACTTTTACTTGGGTCATTATTTGCAGGATTTCCAAAACTAAAAGAAATATCTTTAGGAAAATTATATATTTATGGAATGATGATTGTAGCTTTAGCTTGGATTCTTTTTTCTAATTTTCAAAATAATATAAAAATAGGAGTAGTTTTGTATGGGCTTGGTTGGTTTGTTGTAGGAGTCGTAAATGTTTATGCTCAAACTATGGTTCAAATAATAGTTCCAAGTGAAAAAATAGGTTCTGCTATGGGGGCTATGGTTGGAATATCTACTTTTATGGCACCATTAGGAGGCTTATTTGGTGGATTTTTAGGAGAATATTTATCAAGTTCAAAGGCTATATTTATTGGATCTTTCATTATATTTTTAGTAGCTATCTTTTGGGCTTTAAATAAAAATATTAGAAAATTGCCTTCAGTTAATGAATTTAACAAAGTTTTAGAAAAAATTAATTAAGAGCAAAGCCTTATTTTCATACTGATATAATGACATTCTATTTACTATGCACAAATTTAATAATATAATGAATCAAAAGAGATAAGAACGTGGTTACAACTAATTTAAACAGAAGGGCAGATAAATATATAAAAAAGTAGCTTATAAAACTTACTAATAGGTTTAAAAATATCTAAAAATTTGCAAAAAACAAGAAAAAATGAGTATGTACGGATAATTGGCTCTATGCTTTTTTGAATAGGGTGTGGAAGTAAATATGCCAATGAGAAGAAAAAAATAGAAAGTTAAGGAGAAAGTTATGTGGTTAATTTTTGGAATAAGTGCCATGATATTTGCACTATTAAATGTGATGGCAACAATAAAAAATAAAAATGCACAAGGATATAGATTTTTGAGTTTGTCTTTAACAGCTTTAACAGTATGTGCATTATATTTTGATGGAGCTAGTCGTGTAATCAAAGAAGACTGGGCATCTCTTATGGACATTATGCCTACAATGAGCAAAGCATTATGGGTTCTAGTTATATTGTCCATAGCTATAAACTCTGTATCTATTTTAAAAAGAAATGACTAAAGGAAAATTAATTTTAAACCAATAATGATTTTACAAAAAATAATATTTTGAAATTTTGGATTAACGATAAAAAATAAGGATAAAATATGAAAAAAATTATACTAGGATTGGTAATTGTTATATTAATATCTCTATTTAGTGGCTGTGGTCTAAAAAGAGATGAAGATAATCCTTTGTCAGGAAAAGATACTGACCAAAGAATTCTTATGTGTTTGAATAAAGCTTATCCAGAACATAATTTTAAAGTTGTCAAATCATTTGATAGACAAAAAAATGAGGGAATGTTTGAAGATGATAAGGGTATAAAGTTTAAGGTTAGGGATTTGATATATGATAATATATACCACTTTGCCTGCAGAGATGAATATCTTGCTACGATTTTGAAAAAAGAAGATTTTTTTGATAAAGCAAAACAAATTATAGAAGATAAATACGGTCAAAAATTTATATATGATGAAAGCGTTATGGCTATAGAAATTATTTATGATTCTAATAACAAAATAACAACAGATAAGATAAGTCAAATGATTATTGAAGTTTTAAATATAGCAAAGACTCCAAAACTTATATATCCAGACAATCAAGAATTTTCAACAGGAGTTGTCAATTATTACACATTGCCAGCTCTAGGTGTCCTTCAATGTTATCTTGAAAAAAATCAAATTGGAGAAACAGAATTATTTTATTTTTCTGATAGTTCTATTGATAAATCTTTGATTAAAGAAAAAATAGATAAATTGTATGAATCTGTAGATGAGTAAATAGAAGAATAATCTATATTTTAGATAGGAAACTGATAGAAAAGCTTTAAAATAAAAAAATATATTCGAAAGGAAGTATTTACAATGGGACTTGATGTATATGCTGGGACTTTAATTCGTTATTATATGAATAATTGGAAAACTGTTATTCAACAATTTGCTGAAGATAATGGATTGAAATATGAGACTATAAAAGTTCAAGATGAAAATGGAGAAGATGACGAAGAGCTTTCTTTAGAAGAAACTAAAGAAATTGTTCTTGAATGGAAAGAAGCTATTGAAAAAGGTTTAGAAATAAATTATAAATCGATATGGAATGAGGATTACGATATTACTCCTTATTATACAGACAAGCCAGATTGGGATGCTTTAAACGCATTATTACTTTATATTGCTTCAAAATATACTCACAAAGACTTGCCAAGAACAATGGAAAAAAATATTGATATTTATAAAGATCCTATTGTATTAGAATTTCTTCAAACAAAAGATTTTCGCCTATCCTTATTTGATGGAAATGGTTGGTGGCTACCTATTGATAGAGATATAATATTTGATTATTATTTGCCAAATTCAGAAAAAAGTGTTTTGTCAACAAGCCGTTTGCTTCTTGATGAATTGAATGTATATAATTCTTTTGAATGGAAGGCTGATAGAGATACTATAATTTCATGGAGCAAAACAGAAGGCTATCCTGTTGATAAAATTTATAGCAAAGAAAAAGGATTAGAAAAAGTTTGTGAAAAGCAAATTTATAATACTGAATCTTTAGCAAAATTTGCCTTTTCCATTTTGTGGCAAGCAGCAGAATTTTCACTTGAATATGGAGTTGTTATAATTTTTGATTATTAGATTATAAATAAGTGTGTAAATTTATTTATGAATTAGATAATTCAATAAGCATTTTAAAAGATATGGCTTTCGGCGGATTTTCTGAAACAAAACTATGGATTAAACAAAATAAAAATTCCTTATATATTAATGTAGAAAATGATTTAAAAACAAATTTAAAATTTAGACCTTATGAATCTATAGTTTTATATAAAAATAGCAAAATAAAATTTTAAGAAGTACCATTGTAAATTTTAATCAAAGAATTTACATTGGTACTTTTTTTGTAAGAATACTTTTATTTTAATATCTAGAAATATTTTTATGTTATTTTTAAAAATTTAAAATAAGATTATAATTAAAATGATATTTTTCTATTTTCTTTTTCGAAAAAAGATGATAAAATATTTTTAATAATATATCTAATTATTTAACTAAAATAATATGAGTTTTTAGATAAGTATTATTAAAAAATTTTTTTAAGGAGGTTTTTTATGAAAAAAACTAATTGGAAGGGACGTTTTTTTAGTCTTTTATTAGCTTTTGTATTGTTATTGCCAACAATATCATCATCAAGCGTAAAAGCAGCGCCCGCAAATGACAAAAATGATGGACAAATTAAGCATGTAACTGAAATTTCATTTACAATTTACAATTATGCAATAGGTAATGATGCAAATTCTATCCAAGTTAATTGTCAAACAGATGGCGTAAGACCAACAAATTATGAGCTTATGGTATATGATAAGGACAAAGATGAATTTGTACCAGTTAAGGGAAAGTTACAAGCAGATATTCAGTATAGGTTAAAAATTAATTTTTCGCCAAAAGATGGATATGATTTTGAAGGATTGACAAAAGAAAAAATAAAATTGGGAGCTATTGGTTCAGCTATTAGATATAGGGAAAATAAAAAAGAAGCATTATTTGATATGCCAACATTAACTGTAACTCCTGAATTTAAAACTTTAAAATTTGAAACTAACGGCGGAAGTACAATTAATTCAGTTACAAAAACACAAGATAGCACAATTGAACTAGACCAATATAAACCTACAAAAGACGGTTTTATCTTTGATGGCTGGTATAAGGATAAAGAATTAAAAGAAAAAATCACTCAAGTAAAACTTAGTGAAGATATGACAGTCTATGCTAAGTGGAAAGCAACTCAACTACCACCTGTTAAAATGTTTGCTTTGAATTTTATTACAAATGGAGGTTCTGCTCTAGATACAATTATATGTCCAGAAGGAAAAGTAGTTGATTTAGAAAAATATGTACCAGAAAAAGAAGGATATATTTTTGACGGTTGGTATTTAGATGAAGAACTTGCTAATAAGGCTAGTCAAATAAAAATTGAAAAAAATACATCAGTTTATGCTAAGTGGACAAAAAAAGAACAACCACCAAAACCAGTAAATTATTTTACCTTAACATTTGATACTGATAAAGCAGAAGAAATAAAACCAATAACAAAAGAAGAAAATACAATAATTGATCTAAATCAATATTTACCAATAAAAGAAGGTTTTATTTTTGATAGCTGGTATAAGGATAAAGAATTAAAAGAAAAAATTACCCAAGTAAAACTTACAAAAGATATGACAGTTTATGCTAAATGGATTGCAAAAATACCTCCTGTTGTAACTGAAGAATTTACAATTACAATAGATCCTAACGGAGGAAATTGGAATGGCGATACAAAAGCAAAAGTTATGAAAATTAAAAAAGGCGATTATATCACACTTCCACAAGCACCTAGCAAAAAAGGTTATACATTTTTGTATTGGAAAGGTTCAAACTATAAACCAGGAGATAAATATAAAGTAGAAAAAGATCATACTTTTGTAGCTCAATGGAAAAAGAATGAAATAAAAATTAATACAAACAATAATTCAAAAACAAAAGCAAAAAATTCTCCAAAAACAGGAGTTAATTCAATTGCATTTGTGAGTGTAATATTAATACTTATTTCAAGTTTAGGACTTTTTGTAATAGGAAAAAAGCAAAAAACAAATAAATAATTGCTTAAAAATAACAAAAATTTTTGGAGATAGAATGAAAATTCTATCTCCTTTATTTTTTATTTATTTTATTGACAAAAATATTTTTTATAATTCTTGAAATCAAATCAAAACTTAGTATAGTAAGATTAAGGTCAAAGATGGTCAGAAAATGATGGAGGTTTTATGAAATATCAAGATTATTACGAAATATTAGGTGTAGATAAAAAAGCGAATGCTGATGAAATTAAAAAGGCTTATAGAAAGCTTGCAAAAAAATACCACCCTGACCTTCATCCTGATGATAAAGAAGCCAGCAAAAAATTTGCAAAAATAAATGAAGCTTACGAAGTTTTATCTGATGAAAATAAGAGAAAACAATACGATATGTTTGGACAAAGTGGAAACTTTAGTCAAGGTCAAAATTTCGACCCTTCTCAATATGGTTTTTCAGATATTTTTTCAAATTTTGGAGCTGGAAATGGATCTTATACCTACACAAGTAGTACAGGAGGATCCTCTGGATTTTCAGATTTTTTTGAAACTTTGTTTGGTGGAGGAAGATCATCTTCAAGAACTTCTTCAACAAATTTTGGAGGATTCGGTTCAAGCTTTAAAAATGGTTTTACCAAAAATAAAAAATCAAAAATTAAAGCCAAGGTTAATATATCACTAGATGAAGCAATGAGTGGCGTATCTAGAACGCTTAAAATTAAAGATAAAGAAACAAATTCTATTAAAGAAATAAATATAAATGTTCCAAGCGGAATGACAAGTGGCAAAAAATTAAAAATTGATGGTTCAAAATATAATTTGAATGCTGATATTTATGTGACAGTAGAAATTGAGGAAGATTCAACTTACAGGCTTGATGGGCTTGATATTATTAAAAAGGAAAGAATTTCTCCTTGGGATGCCTATTTTGGCGAAAAAATTACTGTCGACACTCCAAATGGAAAATTTAAAATAAATATTCCAGAAAAAATTGAAGCTGGAAACAAAATTAGGATTAAAGGTAAGGGATATAAGGATTTAAAAGGAAAAATTGGAGATCTTTATATAGAAATTCTTATCGACAATCCAAAAAATTTAAGTGAAGATCAAATTGACCTATATAAAAAATTAAAGGAAATAAATTAGGGGGATAGGATTATGGATTTTAACAAATTTACTCAAAAATCAACAGAAGCTATTAATGAAGCAAGTCAATTAGCAATCAAAAATGCCAACCCAGAAGTTGGCATCATCCACCTAGCTTACGCCTTGATAGAAGATTCAGATTCTTTCGTAAGCCAAGTTTTAGCTAATATGGGCTTGTACAAAAAAGTACTTAACAAGATGGAAGAAAAAATGGAAAATTTGCCAAGCCAATCAGGTTCTGCAAATATTTATCCAAATACAATTTTTCAAAGAGTTTTATTAAAAAGTGAAGATTGTGCAAAGAAAATGGGAGATTCTTTTATCTCAACAGAACACATTTTCTTAACTATTTTAAATGAAAATACCGAATTAAGTGATTATTTTAAGGAGATTGGTTTAAGCGCTAAAAATTTCTCAAATGAGCTTGAAAAGGTCAGAAAAGGTCAAAAAATTACTAACGATAATCCAGAAGAAACAAACAATCCTTTGGAAAAATATGGTAGAAATTTGACAAAAGAAGCAAGAGAAGGAAAAATCGATCCAGTTATTGGACGTGATAGTGAAATTAGAAATTGCCAAAGAATTCTTTCAAGAAGAAAGAAAAATAATCCTGTTTTAATTGGTAAACCAGGTGTTGGTAAAACTGCAATTGTCGAAGGTCTTGCTCAAAGAATTGTAAATAAAGATGTGCCAGAACCACTTCAAGGAAGAACAATATTCGCCCTTGATATGGCAAGCTTAGTTGCAGGAGCAAAATACAGGGGACAATTTGAAGAAAGATTGAAGTCAGTCATTGATGAAGTAAAAAAATCTGATGGACAAATAATTATGTTTATCGACGAGCTTCATACAATTGTTGGGGCTGGTAAAACAGAAGGTTCAATGGACGCTTCAAATATAATGAAACCAATGCTTGCGCGTGGAGAAATTAAAGTAATTGGTGCAACAACTTTAAATGAATATAGAGAAAATATTGAAAAAGATGGAGCCCTTGAAAGAAGATTCCAAAAAGTTTTGGTAGATGAGCCAAGTGTAGAAGATACTATTTCAATTCTAAGAGGAATCAAGGATAAATATGAAATTTATCATGGAATAAGAATTCAAGATCAAGCAGTAATTGCGGCGGCAGAGCTTTCAAATAGATATATAACTGATAGATTTTTGCCAGATAAGGCAATAGATTTGATGGATGAGGCTTGTGCAACTGTAAGAACTGAAATTGATACAATGCCAGAATATTTGGATGAGGAAAAAAGAAGGATTTTACAAGTTCAAATAGAAATTGCAGCCCTTAAAAAAGAAGATGACGAAAAGAGTAAGAAAAGATTAGAAACATTGGAAAAAGAATTGGCAGATGCTAATGAAAGATACAAGGCTGATTTTAATAAATGGAAAAGCCAAAAAGATTCAATAAATTCTGTAAAAGATATAAAAGAAGAAATTGACAAGGTAAAAGTTGAAATCGAAAAAGCTGAAAGAAATTACGATTTTGAAAAATTATCTGAGCTAAAATATGGAAAACTTACAGAACTTGAAAATAAATTAAAGGAAAAAGAAAAAGACCAAAAAGATAATTCTTCTATAAAAGAAGAAGTTACTGATGAAGACATTGCTGATGTAGTTTCAAATTGGACAAATATTCCTGTAAATAAACTTGTAGAAAGTGAAAGAAGTAAGATTTTGGGACTTTCTGACAAGTTGCACGAAAGAGTTATTGGACAAGATGAAGCAGTTGATAGTGTATCAGATGCAATAATAAGGGCAAGATCTGGACTAAAAGATATAAATAAACCAATAGGTTCATTTATTTTCCTTGGACCAACAGGAGTTGGTAAAACTGAGCTTGCAAAATCACTTGCAGAAGCCATGTTTGATAGCGAAAAAAATATGATTAGAATTGATATGTCAGAATATATGGAAAAATATTCTGTATCAAGATTAATCGGTGCAGCTCCAGGTTATGTTGGTTACGAAGAAGGTGGACAATTGACAGAAGCTGTAAGACGCAATCCTTATTCAGTAATTTTATTTGATGAAATTGAAAAAGCTCATCCTGATGTTTTTAATATTTTATTACAAGTTTTGGATGACGGAAGACTTACAGATAGTCAAGGAAGAACTGTTAATTTTAAAAATACAATTATAATTATGACATCAAACATTGGTTCAACTTATTTGATAGATGTACTAAAAGAAGATGGAAGTATTGATGAAGAAAACAGAAAACTTGTCGATTCATCTTTAAGAAATTCTTTTAAACCAGAATTTTTAAACAGAATTGATGATATTGTTATGTTTAAACCATTAACATCAGATCAAATATATAAAATTATTGATCTACAAATTGCAGATATTTCAAAAAGACTTGAAAGTCGTGAAATTACAATTGAACTTAGCAAGAAGGCTCACGAATATATTTTAGATAAATCCTACGACGTTGAATATGGTGCAAGACCAATTAAAAGATTCTTGCAAGCAAATATTGAAACAAATCTAGGAAGAAAAATTATCGAAGGAAATATTATGGAAGGCGATCATGTCATAATAGATTTAGATAAAAATAATGAATTAGAATATCAAGTTAAAAATTAAGAATAAATATAAAAAGAGAAAATTTCTTTTTGAGATTTTCTCTTTTTATTTTGTTTAAATTACCAGAAAAAATATTTTTTTTAAATAAAATTTTCAATTATATTTATTCAACGAAGTATTTAAAAGCCCAATAAATTTTAAAAAATATGCAGGTAAAAAAACCTAAAACACACAAGATATTGTGGCTCTTGTTTTAATATATCTATATATGGTATACTATAAGAGTATTAAAAAAGGAGTGCAAAATGGTTAAAGTTGTTAAAAGAAATGGTCAAAAGGTGGATTTTGACAAAGAAAAAATAAAAATAGCTATAGAAAAAGCTATGAATTCTCCAAATGGTGTATATATAAAAAATCAAGCAGAACAAATAGCAGATGAAATTGAAAAAAGAGCAGAAAATAAAAGAGAAATTTCAATTTATCAAATCGAAGATCAAGTTTATTATAAATTAATCGATAAAAAAAATCCTGCAACAGCAAAATCATACGAAGCTTATAGGTCAGTCCATGCTTATAAAAGAGAAGCAAACACAACAGATGATGATATAATAGGTCTACTTGAAAGAACAAATATTGATGTAATGGATGAAAATTCCAATAAAAATCCATTGATTGCATCAACTCAAAGAGATTTGATAGCAGGAGAAGTGTCAAAAGATTTGGCAAAAAGAAAATTAATTGACGCAGACCTTGTAGAGGCTCACGAAGATGGAGCAATCCATATCCACGATCTTGATTATTTGATTCAACCAATTTTTAATTGTTGTTTGGTAAATATGAAAGATATGTTAGATAACGGAACAGTTATAAATGGAAAGACAATTGAAACGCCCAAATCTTTTCAAGTAGCTTGTAATGTTATGACTCAAATTATTGCCCAAATCGCCTCAAACCAATACGGCGGTCAATCAATAAATATTTCATGTCTTTCAAAATATTTGGAAGTTTCCTACAATAAAAATTATAAGTTAGCAAAAGAAATTTTATCAAATGAAGATGAGATAAAGGCAATGGCTAAAAAATTAACTCAAAGAGATTTGGAATCTGGTATTCAAACAATCCAATACCAAATCAATACTCTTATGACATCAAACGGTCAAGCACCTTTTGTGACTTTGTTTATGCACACAGACGAAAATGATCCATACTTGGACCAAACCGTAAGAATAATTGAAGAAATTTTAAAACAAAGATTACAAGGAATAAAAAACGAAGCAGGAGTTTATGTAACACCAGCTTTCCCAAAATTAATCTATGTTTTGGATGAAAATAATATAAAAAAAGAAAGCAAATATTACTACTTAACAGAATTATCCATAAAATGTACAGCAAAAAGAATGTATCCTGATTACATTTCAGCCAAAAAAATGAGAGAAAATTATGAGGGAAATGTATTTTCTCCAATGGGATGCAGGGCATTTTTGCCACCATACAAGGATGAAAATGGAAATTATAAATTTGATGGCAGATTTAATATTGGAGTTTGCACAATCAATCTCCCACAAATTGGAATCCTTGCAAAAAATGATGAAGAAAAATTCTTTGAAATTTTAAATAAGAGAATGGATCTTGTAAAAAGAGTTGGAATTTTAAGATATGAACATTTAAAAAATGTAACAAGCGATTCATCTCCAATTCATTTCCAACACGGAGCAATTGCAAGACTTAAACCTCATCAAAGAATAGAACCACTTTTAAAAAATGCTTACGCAACAGTTACCATTGGATATATTGGAATATATGAAGCATGTAAACTTGTAAAAGGAGTAAGTCATACAAGCAAAGAAGGCAAAAAATTTGCTATAAAAATAATGAATTTATTAAATGAGAAAAAACAAGAATGGATAAAAGAAACAGGACTTCAATTTGCAGTTTATGGAACTCCAGCAGAAAATCTTACAAATAGGTTCGCTTCAATCGATAGAAAAAGATTTGGAGAAATTAAAGATGTAACCGATAAGGGTTATTACACAAATTCTTTCCATGTTGATGTAAGAGAAAATATATCAGCTTTTGAAAAATTTGATTTTGAATCAGAATTTCAAGATCTATCATCAGGAGGATGTATTTCCTATGTAGAAATTCCAAATATGGCAAACAATTTAAAGGCTCTTGGAACAATCGTTGAATATATTTATAACCATATCCAATACGCAGAATTTAATACAAAATCAGATTATTGTGCAGAATGCGGTTATGATGGAGAAATGCTTTTAAATGATGATAACGAATGGTATTGTCCACAATGTGGCAATAAAGATAGGTCAAAACTAACAGTTGTAAGAAGAACTTGCGGATATTTGGGAGAAAATTTCTGGAACGAAGGAAGAACAAAAGAAATAAAAGCAAGGGTTTTGCATATATAATAAAAGTCTACGTTAGTATACTTAGATTATAGACAAAGTTTAAATTTAAATGGATTTTATTTTATAATAGAATAGTAGCTAAAATTATACTTTGTCTACCCTCTGATTGATTTTCATTTTATAAATTTAAATTTATTATATTTGGAAAATAATTTTAAAAACCTGAAAGAAGCGAAGCTTCTTACAAGAAAAGCTCCATGCAATGGTCGGTTGTAGGGGGCAAAAAAAGTGGGGGTTGTTAGGGGGAGGAAAAAGGGGGAGAATCGAAACTCCCCCATTTCCTCCGCCCTAACATAACGAAGAATTGATTTTAGAAAGTGAATAACTTTATGATAAACAAAAAATATATAATAATATATTACAAACTGTAGACAAACTTAAATTTCACTCATTTCGACAAGATAAATAAACACATATTTTGTTTGTTTATCCCGTATCGTACGTAGTGAGCCGAGAAATCTCATGAGATCTCTCCGTGCGTTCGTTTCACTCACTTAGTCGAGATGGTACGTAGCTTAATTTTTATTTTAAAATAAAATATTATCTACATTCATACTTTGTCTACGCTCTGAGTCTACATTAGTAGACTTTTTTTATGGAGGATTTATGAGATACGGGCAAATTAGAAAATATGATGTGGCAAACGGACCTGGGATTAGGACCTCCTTTTTTGTCACAGGCTGTCATGCAAATTGCAAAAATTGTTTTAATAAAGAATATATGAATCCAAATTTTGGAAATTTGTGGACAGATGAACAAACTCAAGAAATTATTTCATATTTAAAAAAAGATGAGATAGAAGGTCTTACCATTTTGGGGGGAGAGCCTTTCGAATCGACAGAAGATTTGATTCAAATTGTAAAAAAAATTAGGGAAGAATCAGACAAGTCGATTTGGATTTTTTCGGGATTTTTGTATGAAATTTTAGTAAATATTGAAAATGCAAAAAAACTTTTATCAATGTGCGATGTTTTGGTGGATGGACTTTTTGTAGAAGAATTAAAAGATTTAAGATTAAAATTTAAAGGATCTTCAAATCAAAGAACAATTGATATACAAAAATCTCTAGAAAATAAAAAAGTAATTCTTCTAGATGGGTATAATTAGAATAGAAATAAAATTTAGGAGGATTAAATGGAACTTAATAAAAAGAGAAAAGGAGTAGGTGGAATAGTTATAGCAATAATTGCAGTGATTGCTCTTGCTATAATTGTTTTAATACCTTCATATAACGGACTTGTAAAACAAAAAGAACAACTTGACGAATCCTATGCACAAGTTCAAAATGTTGTTCAAAGAAGAGCAGACTTGATTCCAAATCTTGTAAGCACAGTTAAAGGATATTCAAAACACGAAAAAGATACATTAACAGAAGTTACCAACGCAAGATCAGGAATACAAAACGCAAAAGGCCCAAAAGAATTGGCTGAGGCAAATGAACAAATGTCTCAAGCTATAAGAAGTATCAATGTAGTTGCTGAGGCATATCCAGATTTAAAAGCTGACAAGCAATTTACCCAACTTATGGACGAACTTGCTGGAACAGAAAATAGAATTTCAGTAGAAAGAAAAAATTATAACGCAGAAGTAAAAGCTTATAATACAAAAGTTAAATCATTTCCAACAAGTATTTTTGCAAAAATGATGGGATTTGATAAGGCAGAATATTTTGAAGCCGATGCATCAGCCCAAGATGCCCCAGAAGTAAATTTCGGTAGCTAGGTAGACTATGAGAAAAAGAAAGAATATAATAGTAACTATTTTATTTGCCTTTATTCTTCTTTTTCTACCTCAAAAATCTTTTGCAGATGATTTGCCACAATCGCCAAATACTTATTACTATGACGAACTCAATTTAATAAACCAAGAAACCAAAGATCATCTTACAAAAGTAAACAAAGAACTTGAACAAAAAACAGGAGCTCAAGTAATTTATGTTTCCTTAAAAGATGTAGAAGATCAGCCAATGCAAGTTGGAACAGATCTTTTAAATAAATGGAAAATTGGAGATAAAGAAAAAAATAATGGAGTTTTGATTTTAATTTCCCAAAGAAAAGGCCAAGAAAAAAAAGATATTTCAATTATCACAGGCTATGGAATAGAGGGAAGATTAAATGATGGTAAAGTTGGAAGAATAATCGATGAATATATGCTAGATTATATGAGAGATGGAGATTTTTCCAAAGGAATTACAGAAGGATTCAATGCGATTGTTTCACAAATTGCGGAAGAATACCAAGTAGAATTGACTGGCGATTATGACGAATATGCTAATAGGCTAAGAGAAGATAAAGACGATGAAATAGATTTAAGAACATTAATAATAATATTTATAATATTTATAATATTCTCAAGATTTTTTGTAAGCCGAGGAGGCTTTAGAAACGGAGGATATGGAGGCTTCGGCGGATTCGGGGGCTTTGGAGGAGGATCTTTTGGAGGATTTTCCGGAGGCTCTGGAGGATTTTCTGGAGGAGGTTTCTCCGGAGGAGGAGGCTCATCCGGAGGCGGCGGGGCTAGCAGAGGAATATAAAATAAGTAAGCAAATAGAAAACTATTTGCTTATTTTTTTGCAATTTTTTAAAATTTTTAAATTTAAAATATCTAATTATTTTATTTATTAATAAAATTCTTATACTTTAAATATTTTTACTTGACTTTATATATATATATATAATGGTGACATACAAATAATATTAAGGAGTGTAATATGAAAAATAATAAAAGATTAGTGATGGGTTCAGTCATCGCTCTAGCACTATCAGTAGGTGTTATAGCACCTAATTTAACAAAAGCAGAAGAAGCTACTTTGGAAACAAGTAAGTTAGAAATAAAAAATGAAGCTGACAATCAAATTAAAAAAGATGTAAAAGCTGAGTTAAAAAAAGATGATATTAAAGAAGTTACAGAAAACAAAGCTGATAATGAAAATATTGGAAAAATATTAGAAAAAAAAGAGGTTAAAAAAGAAGAAATTAAACCTGCAAATATTGCAAAAGTTAAAAATTTAGCACCTGTAACTCTAAATGATAATAAAAAAGAAGCTGAAGAATTGCAAAAAGCTAAAGAATCAGCAAAGGCAAATATTAACGCTGCAGATTTAAGTGATTTTCAAAAAGCTCATTTTACACAAAAAGTAGACAATGCAGCTACAAAAGAAGAAGCAAAACAATATGAAATAGAAGCACAAGAATTAGCTAGTTATATATTTGAAGTAAAATTTAGCCTACCTGATCTAAAAGAAGGTCAAGATATAAACGAAATTATAAACTCATTCAACAAAGCTCTTGATAAAGCACAAGTTGATAAAGTTAAAAAATCAGTAGTAGATCCTGAAGGATTCAAAGAAGATCAAGAATTAGAAAATTTAAAAGCACAAACAAAAGAAGAAATCGATAAATTAGATTTAAGTCAAGTACAAAAAGATCATTTCAAATCATTAGTAGATGAAGCAAAAGATAAAAATGCAGTAAATAAAGTAAAAGAAGATGCTAAAGAATTATTAGATGCAATAATTGATGCAAAAGTTAATAAATTAGCACCAACTGATGATAAAGCAATAATGAAAAAAGCATCAGAAATGCTTGACAAAGCTTTAACAAAAGCGGAAGTAGAAGAAGTAGTAAATAAAATAAACAAAGAAGTAGAAGCAGGAAAAGAAAAACCAAAAGAAGAAACAATAAAAGCGAACTTGATTTTTGCAGATGGTTCAAAGCAAACTGCTACATTTAAAGGAACATTTGAAAAGGCGGTTTCAGACGCTTATGCATATGCAGATATATTAAAAGAAACAAATGGCGACTATACAGTAGTTGTTGAAGACAAAGGATATACTCTTAACTTTAAGTTTGTAGGAAAAGAAGTAAAACCAGAAGAACCAAAAGAAGAAACAATAAAAGTAAACTTAATTTTTGCAAATGGTTCAATTCAAAATGCAACATTTAAAGGAACATTTGAAGAAGCGACAGCACAAGCTTACAGATATGCTGATTTATTAAAAGAAGAAAATGGTGAATATACAGCAGATCTTGAAGATGGTGGATATACAAT
>OGTS01000111.1_pt1 | contig 42248 bp, 42 predicted proteins | sample 1574681 | NCBI WGS metagenome assembly OGTS01 (sample SAMN03295829, study PRJEB24534) | human gut metagenome | isolation source: fecal sample 4 from infant 4 | host: Homo sapiens | place: USA: Pittsburgh, PA | collected 2014-07 | reverse complement strand
CGTGTAGGTTTCGTCTTTAAACACATCGTACACCAGCATACGTGCCACTTCGGCAGCGTAGGCAGCAGGAACGCGGTTCGGATTCTCTATTGTTGGATCGGTGAGCAATTCTTCGGGTGTCGGTGCGCGGCGAGTGAGAATCGGCGCAGCTTTTTCAGCCTGATAGGTTACCTCATCGATATAGCCCAACTCATACATGCGGCGCAACACATAGTTTTTACGCATCTGAGCGCGGCTTGGGTTCACTATTGGGTTATAGGCAGATGGAGCTACAGGCAGACCAGCGAGTGTTGCAGCTTCACCAATCGAAATTTCACTCAAAGGACGACCAAAATAGGTCTTTGCAGCACTTTGGAAGCCATAAGCTCGCTGACCTAAATAAATTTGGTTCAAGTAAATGGTGAGGATTTCATCTTTGGTGAGCGTCTTTTCAATCTTGAAAGACATCGCAATTTCATAGATCTTACGGCTGTAAGTGCGCTCTGAGGACAGGAAGAAATTACGAGCGACTTGCTGCGTAATGGTCGAGCCCCCTTGGGCGCGACGCCCTGTGATGATGTTCGCAATAGCGGCGCGTGCAATCCCTGATATTTCAATTCCAGGATGATCGTAAAAGCCATCATCTTCAGCAGCTAAGATAGCTTTTTTCACATAATCAGGCACATCCTTCAGATGAACGAAGTCTCGACGCTCTTCGCCAAATTCGCCGATCAATTTGCCGTCTGCACTCCAGACGCGCAGGGGGACGCTAGGACGATAGTCCTGAAGTTGATCCACTGGTGGGAGGCGGCGATAGATGAGTGAAAACGTAATCACTCCGACAAGCGCTACAGCGATGGCGAGCGTGCACAGGGTCAAGAAACCCCACTTAACGAAGAACCAGATACCAGATCTAGTGGATTTCTGACGAGATGCGTTGGAATTTTTGTTGGTTGAAGCCACAGAAGTATTGGAGCAGAAAGTCAAACAAAAAAAGGACGCTACAAGTCCTAAGATCTTCAGATTGTAGACGACTTAGCTTCTGTCTGTGTAGAGCAAGGGCAATGAAGATATTGCAAATTACTAGTGAAGTTCCTAATAGAGTGGAAAAGCCCTCTCCTCGTTTTCCTGTCGAGGGGGAGACAAATGACAAGAAGATGCGCAAAAGAACTCGCCCGAATGAGGAATATCAAATGCTCTTTAGGTACAATGGCTCTTCTACTTTCTCAGAAAGAAAGAGAAAAAAATGTTCACAATCTCAAGAGGATAGGTGAAAAATACCTCCTCACAAAAATTGTGAATATTTGTCCTGGCGATGCTCACTTTGAGGTGAAAAAAGGGCATCTTTTTTGTCAGGTTACAAACAACAAAGTTAATCGAAACGAAATTCAAAACAATACTCATGTTGGAAGCGATTTATAAGCTTAATATCCATGTGGAACCCGAGTCGATAGACGTGCTCGATCATGTCAACAATCGAGAATATCTGCGCTGGATGGAAGAAGCGGCGATTTGCCATGCCGCACACAATGGATGGCCTTTTGAAGAGTTGAAGAAAATTAACTCTGCTTGGGTGGCTAGACAACACTGGATTGAATACCTTCGCCCAGCCCTGTTAGGAGACAATCTGGTTCTTTACACTTGGGTACAGAGTCTCAAACGTTTTTCCTCGCTGCGCCGTTATGCTTTAAAACGAGGTGATGAGGTCTTAATGGTTGGAGCGACGGAGTGGGTTTTCGTTGATTTTGTACAGCGTAAACCTGTGACGATTCACGAAGGCGTGGTCAATTCTTTCGAGCTCGTTCCTTCGGATTCTCCGCTTTTGGCAGAGCTTGGCATTCAACGTCTTGTGCGCTTCATGCCTAGTGCAGGACTTTAAGTAGGTGTGACTTTTCAGTGTGCCACCTAAATAACAAGAAACTATGGAAAATTACGTCTCTCTAGAGAATCTGACGTTTGGATACGGGAGTCGACTTATTCTCGAAAACGTGACCATGAAATTTGGACGTGGTCAAGTTGTAGCCATTATGGGTGGATCGGGCATGGGTAAGACTACGATCTTGAAGCTGATTGGTGGGCTTTTAACGCCACTATCAGGCACTGTCACAATTGATGGTGAAGTTCTCGATCCCGATAACGGCAAGGCTCTTTATCGATTGAGAAAGCGAATTGGGATGCTTTTCCAATTCGGAGCGCTTTTTACTGACTTGTCGGTGTTCGATAATGTAGCTTTCCCGTTGCGTGAACAAACCGAACTCGATGAAGAAGCTATTCGCGACTTAGTTCTCATGAAATTGAACGCAGTGGGTTTGCGTGGAGCTACAAATTTGATGCCTTCTGAAATTTCAGGGGGTATGGGGCGTCGCGTTGCCTTGGCTCGCGCGATTGCGCTTGATCCGTCTCTCATTATGTATGACGAACCGTTTGCTGGTTTGGACCCCATTTCGATGGGCGTGACGGCGCGTTTAATTCGTCGTTTGAACGATGCTCTTCACTGCACCTCCATTATCGTGACCCATGATGTGCAGGAAACTTTTGATATTGCAGACTATGTCTACATGCTGAATTCGCGACAGATTATTGCGCAAGGAACGCCCGCCGACTTGATGACCTCGAAGAATCCTTATGTTCGACAGTTTATTGAAGGACAACCTGATGGACCGGTGCGGTTCCACTATCCTGCCGCAGAGCTCAATGAAGACTTTGGAGTACGCTCATGATCACCGACTTTTTTGTGGCGGTCGGTCGGATCGCAGTACGTATTGTTCGGCGCGTTGGTCGCTTTGGTTTTTTCTCCGTGCATTTGCTCGCGCGCTTGCACCGTGCTTCGTTTGCGCAGATTGTGCGCCAGATTAACTTTATCGGGAACTATTCGCTCTTGATTATTGCGGTTTCCGGGCTCTTTGTGGGCTTTGTGTTGGGGCTGCAAGGTTACTACACTTTAGTGCGCTATGGTAGTGAACAAGCACTGGGTGTTTTGGTTGCGCTTTCTTTGGTGCGAGAGCTGGGGCCTGTTGTGACGGCGCTTCTTTTCGCTGGGCGAGCTGGTACAGCGCTTACTGCTGAAATTGGGCTCATGCGCGCGGGCGAGCAGATTGCTGCCATGGAAATGATGGGGGTTGACCCTGTGGCTCGTGTGTTGGCTCCGCGCTTCTGGGGCGCCTTCATTTCAATGCCGATCTTGAGTTTGATTTTTTCCGCTGTCGGCATTTTGGGCGCTTGGCTCGTGGGTGTTTCGCTCATTGGTACAGATAATGGCGCGTTCTGGAGTCAGATGCAAAGCTCCATTGACGTGTTTACCGATATTGGTAATGGCTTTATCAAGAGTGTAGTTTTTGGTATCGCTGTTGTGTTGATTTCTCTTTTTAATGGGTATGTCTCTCGTCCGACCCCAGATGGTGTCTCGCGAGCAACCACCTCGACAGTGGTGCTCTCCTCTATGCTAGTGCTAGGTTTGGACTTCATGATGACAGCCGGGATGTTTACGACGTTCTAAGGAATAACGAATAAAATGGATAAGAATCGCTCGTTAGAATTTTTTGTAGGCCTTTTTATCGTTTTAGGCGCTGTGGCACTAGTCTTTTTATCGCTACAAGCAGCTAACTTAGGAAGCTTTTCTTTTGGGAATAAGACCTATGAAGTCACCGCTTCTTTCGATAATATCGGTGGTCTCAAGCCCCGCGCAGCTATTAAGTCGGCTGGCGTTGTGGTTGGTCGTGTGAAGGCTATTTCCTTTGACTCTCAGACCTTCCAGGCTCAGGTGTTGATGGATATGGATTCGCGCTACAACTTTCCTACGGATAGCTCAGCCAAGATCTTGACTGCTGGTCTTTTGGGCGAACAGTACGTGGGTATTGATCCGGGTGCGGACGAAGAAAACCTCAAAAATGGGGATCATATCAAGCGCACGCAGAGCGCCGTGGTCTTAGAAAATCTCATTAGTCAATTTATGTACAACACGGCTGAAAAGTCGGGCAAGTAATCACGATAGGAGTCAGTGATGACAAGGAAACTGTCGGTATGGATGGCGGCTAGTCTTGTGAGTTGTTCTCTGCTCGCAGGGTGCGCAACATCTTCTCAGCAGACGCAGACGGCTAGCCCAGACGATCCATATGAGAACGTGAATCGTAAGATTTATGCATTCAACACGAAGGTCGATGAGTGGGTTATTTTGCCGGTGACAAAAGGCTACCGTGCTATCACACCTAATTTTGCTCAAGAGGGTGTTTCCAATGCTGTGAGCAATGTTGGTGAGCCCAACAACGCCGTCAATAATCTCTTGCAAGGCAAGGTGAATGCAGGGATCGAAAGTGCCTTCCGTTTCCTAGTTAACTCGACCTTTGGGATTGGCGGTCTTTTTGACGTAGCAAGCTGGATTGGCATGGATAAGCACAAGGAAGACTTTGGTCGCACTTTGGCTACCTGGGGTGTGGGGCCTGGACCCTATCTGGTGTTGCCTCTATTGGGACCATCGGGCGTTCGAGATATTTGGAGTTGGCCTGTGGCTTATGTGACCAATCCCATGACCTATGTGCTCTCTAATGAACACATTGTGGGTGACAGTGAATGGCCTGCGAAGCTGGGATGGGCGGCTGTAACAGTGGTTGACGCTCGTTCTAGTCTTATTGATTCTGGATTTGATGAAATGCGCGCCAACACGATTGATGAATACGTAGCGGTGCGTGACGCGTATCGACGCTTACGTGAACAGGGTGTTCATGGAGACAAAATTTCCGCTGAGGACGAATTGAAGGGCTTAACCCCGCTCGTTCTTGATGACGATGAATAAGAGTCTTCAGTTTGTGGGCTCGAAATAAAAGGAAAAATACAGATGATTGCAACTCGTAGAGATCTCTTAAAAGCTGTTGGCACGTTGACGTTAACGGTCGCTTTGCCAGCTTGGGTTTACGCCAAAGATGAAGATCCGTTTCAGTGGGTCCTTCAGATGAGCAATCAAGTGCTCGACCGTATCAAGAGCGATGAGTCCCTCAAAAAAGGCGAACTAAAGGCTATTAATAAGCTCGTTGATGAGGTGATTCTCCCTAACGTCGACTTCACGATGATGACGCGTATGACTGTGGGTCCGAAGTGGCGTCAGGCAACTCCTGAACAGCGTCAGGCCTTACAGGATAACTTCCGTGAGTTGTTGATTCGCGTTTACTCTGGTGCTTTGAGCAAGGTGGGTGATCATACGGCAGAGCTCCTGCCTACGCGTAACAACAAAGTGCAGGATGAAATGGTTATTCGCACGCAGTTGAAGTCTGCTACGCAAAATCCGATTGGCATGGATTACCGTATCTATCGCAATAAGCTGGGCGACTGGAAGATCGTCGACGTGAATGTGGAAGGCGTTTGGATGGTTGAAAACTACCGTAGCCAATTTAGTAGCACGCTCAATCAGGAAGGCATCGACGGTCTCATTCGCGAACTCAAAGCTCGCGTAGAAAACTCTGGAAAGTAAGCAGTAGGACAACGCATGCGACTAATCGTTAAGCAGTTGACGTTTGAAGAGTACCCTGAAGTGCAACGTGACGTAGCAGAAGCGTTGCGTCAAGGGGATACTGTGCTCGATTTCGGCCAAGTTGAACGCGTCGATAGCACAGCCGTGGCTCTGCTTCTTTATGCTAAGCGTCAAGCACAAACTTTAGGTTTGACGCTTAAATGTGAAAACTTGCCAGAGAGTTACGACGAACTGGTAATGCTTTATGGGTTGGAGGACGTTCTCTCCGAAACGCTCCAGTCAACTAACTCTCAATCAAGCGAGTAAGGAATCTATGGAACAACTCAAAATTATTGGTGGCCAGCGCCTAGTTGGTGAAGTTCGCGTCTCTGGTGCCAAAAATGCCGCTTTGCCGATTTTAGCAGCGTCACTTTTAACGGCAGAAGATTTGGTTTTGCATAACGTGCCTGATCTCTCTGATGTGCGCACCATGATCAAGTTGCTTGAATGCATGGGCGTCAAGGTTGAGCGTGAAGGTACCACGGTGCGTTTGAACGCTGGCAATATCACCAGCACGAAGGCCCCATATGAGTTAGTGAAGACGATGCGTGCGTCGATTCTGACGCTTTGCCCACTTGTAGCGCGTTTTGGTAGCGCAGAGGTGAGTTTACCAGGAGGCTGTGCAATTGGTGCTCGCCCAGTTGATCAACACATCAAAGGTTTGCGTCAGTTGGGCGCTAATGTTGAAATTGAACACGGTTATATCAACGCAACTGCCACTCGCTTGCTGGGGACTCGCCTTTTTACGGACATGGTCACGGTGACGGGGACAGAAAATTTATTGATGGCAGCGGTGTTAGCCGAAGGTGAAACCATCATCGACAACGCGGCTCGAGAACCTGAAGTTATCGATTTGGCGAAGTGTTTGCGCGCGATGGGGGCTCAAATTGAAGGCGAGGGCTCTTCGGAAATTCGTGTTCAAGGGGTGAAGACATTGCACGGCGCAGAGCACACAGTTGTGGCTGATCGTATTGAAGCAGGTAGCTTCTTTGTGGCCGCAGCACTCACGCAAGGTGATGTGTTGGTAACGCACTGCGAGCCTACTCACATGACCGCGGTGCTCGATAAGCTTAAAGAAGCGGGCGTACAGCTCGATATCGGCAACGACTGGGCTCGTGTGCAGATGCAGGGACGCCCGAAGGCGGTCTCTGTCCGCACGGACCCTTATCCGGGCTTTCCCACTGATATGCAAGCGCAGTTTATGACGCTCAATTGTTTGGCAGACGGAACGGCTCGTATCACGGAGACGATTTTTGAAAACCGTTTTATGCATGTTTCTGAGCTATTAAGACTCGGAGCACAGATCCAGATCGAAGGACCTACGGCAATTGTCCAAGGCGTAGAACGGTTAACTGGTGCTACTATAATGGCAACAGATCTTCGTGCATCAGCTTCTTTGGTGATGGCGGCTCTTGCAGCAGAAGGTGAAAGTATCGTTGATCGCATCTACCATTTGGATCGTGGCTATGAGTCGATGGAACTCAAGCTTCGCCAACTCGGTGCGAATATAGTGAGGATTCATTCTTGATCACTCTAGCACTATCTAAAGGACGCATTTTTGAGGAAGCTTTGCCTTTTCTTGCCGCAGCGGGTATTGTGCCCTTAGAAAACCCCTCCGAGTCTCGCAAGCTGATGATTGGGACAAATCGCGAGGATCTCCGTATTGTGGTGGTCCGCGCGACCGACGTTCCTACTTATGTACAGTATGGCGCGGCAGACCTTGGTATTGTCGGGTGGGACACACTCTACGAGCACGGAGGTGAGGGGCTTTATGTGCCTATTGATTTGCAGATTGCTCGTTGTCGTATGTGCGTTGCTGCACCCGAAGGGTTCGACTATGAAAAGAGCGTGCGTCGCGGATCACGTTTGCGCATTGCGACCAAATACTTGAAGTGGAGTTGCGACTACTTTGCTGCACAGGGTGTGCACGTTGACCTTATTAAACTTTATGGTTCGATGGAATTGGCCCCGATTGCGGGCCTGGCCGATGCCATTGTTGACCTTGTGAGCACGGGTGCGACGCTTCGTGCGAACAACATGAAAGAAGTTTTGACCATTTCACCGATTTCTTCTCGCTTTATTGTCAATCAGGCATCGATGAAGACCAAACGAGCCGATATTGACCCCATCGTCCGAGCGATTCGACACGCCGTTGAGGCGTGCTAAGAAAATCCCCCACCCGATTGTGCTGAGTTCCCAAGACTGTCCTATGATTCTTAATAACGGACAATCTCTTAGAGGGCAGCTCACTATCACACGTACCCCTTTTTTATTGTTTTTTGATTTTTAATCATTGAGGTAGAGTGCTATGTTTGTACGCCAGTTAAATACCGCAAATAGTGATTTCATTAAAGAATTCGAAGAGCTCGTAGCTGTGGACGCTAGCGTTGATGTGGAAATTACTCGCCGCGCAGAAGCGATTGTCCAAGACGTGCGTGCCCGTGGTGATGAAGCTGTGTTGGAATACACGAATCGTTTTGACCGTATGTCTGTGAACTCCATGGATGAGTTGCTCATTACGGCAGAAGAAATGCGCGTAGCACTAGATTCTTTGCCTGTTGACCAGCGTGAAGCACTGATTGCTGCCGCAGATCGTATTCGTGAATTCCATGAAAATGAAAGACTTGAGAGCTTCTCAGTCACCGATAAACTGGGTAACAAGCTAGGCCTCCGTGTGACGCCAATTGACTCAGTTGGTCTTTATGTTCCTGGTGGCAAGGCTGCGTATCCAAGTTCTGTGTTGATGAATGCTATGCCTGCAAAAGTTGCTGGTGTGAAGCATATCGAAATGGTAGTCCCGACGCCAGGTGGTGAAAAAAATCCCCTTGTGTTGGCCGCAGCAAGCCTTTCAGGCGTGACACGTGCTTGGGCGATTGGTGGAGCACAGGCGGTAGCTGCTCTTGCTTATGGCACGAAGACTATTCCTAGTGTTGACAAGATCGTGGGTCCAGGTAACGCCTATGTAGCAGCTGCCAAGCGCTACGTATTTGGGCGTGTGGGCATTGACATGATCGCTGGTCCCTCTGAAATTTTGATTATTTGCGACGGGAAGACAAACCCCGATTGGATTGCGATGGATCTCTTTAGCCAGGCAGAACACGACGAGTTGGCGCAGGCCATTTTGCTCACGCCAGATGCTGAGTTTGCCTCCGCAGTTCAGACTTCGATTGAGCGTCAACTCCCTTTGATGCCGCGTAAAGGCATCATCGAGAAAAGTTTGAAAAATCGTGGCGCCATTATTGTCACCAAGGATTTGGAGGAAGCTTGCGCCGTTGCGGATCGTATTGCACCAGAACACTTAGAATTATCGGTGGATGATCCTGAATACTGGGCTACAAAAATTCACCACGCTGGTGCACTTTTCTTGGGTCGCTTCACTTCTGAGGCATTGGGTGACTACTGTGCTGGACCGAACCACGTGTTGCCCACGTCTCGTACGGCGCGATTCAGTTCGCCCTTAGGAGTTTATGACTTCCAGAAGCGCACCTCGATGCTGCTTGTTTCGGAAGAGGGGGTTGAAGTTTTGGGCCGTATCGCTTCGACTTTGGCGCAGGGCGAATCGCTCATTGCCCACTCTGAATCGGCTCGTTATCGCCTAAAGAAATAACCGAAAGAGACGCAAAAAAACAAGCGGAAGGAGCTGTAATGATCGGCTCCTGCGCTGAAACTCCATCATACAAAGGAAGACTTATGGAACCGAGAGAAGACCGCGTGGCTGAAGTGAATCGTGTCACGAAAGAAACCCAAATTTCGCTCGCTCTCAATTTGGATAGCTTTTTTTCTGAGATTAGCACTGGAGTCGGTTTCTTTGACCATATGCTTGAGCAGATCGCTCGCCATGGGCTTGTCGGTCTCAAAATTGTAGCCAAAGGTGACACTCACGTCGATGCACACCATCTGGTGGAAGATACTGGGATTGCACTCGGTACTGCACTAAAAGCCGCGTTGGGCAATAAACAAGGCATTACTCGCTATGGACACAGTTATGTCCCCCTTGATGAGGCATTAAGTCGTGTGGTGATTGACTGCTCCGGGCGCTCTGGACTTTTTTTCCGTTGTAATTTCACGCGTCCTTATTTGGGTGAAATGGACACTGAGCTTGTGCATGAATTTTTCCAAGGGTTTGTCAACGCGGCAGGTATTACGCTTCATATGGATAACCTAGAAGGCTTGAATGCACATCACCAGGCTGAGAGCCTTTTTAAGGCTTTTGGTCGCGCTCTGCGTATGGCTGTTTCTTACGATGAACGCGCACTCAGTGCCATTCCTTCCACGAAAGGTGTGCTATGAAACTCGTCATCGTTGATTATGGTAGTGGTAATTTGCACAGTGTCAAGCGTGCTGCCGCTTACGCGACGCGTGATCTTAACGCGGAAATCACCATTAGCAATGACCCTGTTGCGGTTTTAGCGGCAGACCGAGTGATTTTTCCAGGTCAAGGAGCAATGCCAGACTGCATGAAAAATTTGTCCGAGAGCGGTTTGGAAAGAGCTGTGCGCACAGTGTTAAAGACAAAACCTGTTTTAGCGATTTGTATTGGGCTGCAAACGCTCTTTGACTTCTCGGAAGAGGGTAATATTGCTGGTTTGGGGATCTATCCGGGACGAGTGAAACGTTTTCCTACCAATATGCAAGAAAACGGTGTGCGTCTGAAGGTGCCACAGATGGGTTGGAATCGCGTAAAAGCATCTCAACCTCATCCTTTATGGCAGGGTATACCCGAAGATGCGTGGTTTTATTTTGTGCACAGCTACTATGTTGAGCCCGCAGAGGGTACACTTTGTGCGGCGTGCACAAACTATGGTTTTGATTTCACCAGTGCAGTGGCTCGAGACAATGTTTTTGCCACGCAGTTTCACCCGGAAAAGAGTGCCGAATGTGGCTTAAAACTCTTCCGGAATTTTGTTACTTGGACACCCTAGTTTTTTCTCAGGGTGTTTAACGGAGTTATAAGCAAATAAAGGCTGATCGCGATGTTGTTAATTCCAGCGATTGATATCAAAAACGGACAATGCGTCCGCCTCCAACAGGGGGATTTGAAAAACAATATCACCGTCTATTCTTCCGACCCAGTCGCTATCGCCCGTCAGTGGGCGGATCAGGGTGCAGAATCGTTGCATATTGTGGACTTAGATGGCGCAGCAACAGGTAAACCAGTGAACGCAGCTCTTATTCGAGAAATCGTTGAGGAGGTGCGTGATGAGATGGACATCGAGTTGGGCGGTGGATTGCGTAGCCTTGAACAGCTCGAACGCTACATCGATGCTGGGATTGATTATGCGGTCATTGGTACGGCAGCCATTAAGCGTCCAGGCTTCTTGCATGACGCTTGCTCTAATTTCGGTGGTCAAATCATAGTGGCCTTAGATGGCAAAGACGGCAAAGTCGCAACCGACGGTTGGCAGTCTGTGACTGGCAATAGCGTGATTGACTTAGCTAAGAAATTTGAGGACTACGGCGTTGAGGCTTTCCTCTATACCGATATTGCTCGTGACGGTATGCTCACGGGATGCAACATTGAAGCCACGGTCGCTCTTGCAGAAGCTGTGAGCGTGCCTGTGATCGCTTCGGGTGGCATTCGCGATATCAACGACATTAAACGACTTTTAGAAGTGGAATCTTCGGGGATTATGGGTGCCATTTTGGGTCGTTCCCTCTATGAAGGCACCTTGGACTTCAAAGAAGCCCTGGCACTTGTTGAAGAAAACGACTAAGTAGAGTGGAAAGCCCTCTACTGAAGTCGACCCTCAACTGGGAGGACTTATGTTGGCAAAACGAATTATCCCTTGCTTGGACGTTAATAACGGCCGAGTGGTAAAAGGGGTGAACTTCCTCAATCTGCGAGACGCGGGCGACCCTGTTGAGGTTGCTCGTCGCTACGATCAAGAGGGAGCCGATGAAATCACATTTTTGGATATCACCGCAAGCCTAGATGCACGCGATACGATTCTGCATGTGATTGAAAAGGTAGCACAACAAGTCTTTATTCCGCTAACGGTGGGCGGTGGCGTTCGAGAGTTGCGTAATATTCGTCAACTCCTGAACGCTGGCGCCGACAAAATTTCGATCAATACCGCAGGGATCCAGAACCCAGATCTGATTGGTGAGGCTGCATCCCTATACGGCAGTCAGTGCATTGTTTGCGCAATCGATGCTCGTCGTCGCGACCGTCAAGATCCGAGCAAGGGTTGGGACGTTTATGTGCGTTCCGGGCGAGATAATACTGGGCTCGATGCGCTCGAGTGGGCAAAAAAAGTAGAATCATTGGGCGCAGGCGAAATTCTTCTCACGAGTATGGATGCCGATGGGACAAAGGCTGGCTTTGATCTGGAACTCACTCGCACGATTTCGGACGCAGTGAGTATTCCCGTGATTGCCTCAGGTGGCGTAGGAAATCTAAAGCACTTGGCCGAGGGCGTCACCAGGGGTGGCGCCGATGCGGTTCTGGCAGCCTCGATCTTTCACTTTGGAGAATATTCCATCCAGGAAGCGAAAACCTTTATGCGTGCACAGGGTATCCCTGTGCGCCTTAACTGATTGAAACAGTTAGAGGGGGCATTTGATAATGAATTGGCTCGATGAAGTGGCTTTTGACGATCGCGGTCTTGTGCCAGTTGTGACACAAGATGCAGAGTCTGGGAAAGTGCTTATGCTTGCCTGGGCAAATCGAGAAGCCCTAGAAGAAACAGCAGAGACGGGAAGAGCGGTTTACTTTTCTCGCTCTCGTCAGAAACTATGGCGCAAAGGTGAAGAATCGGGCAACATACAGGTGCTCGTGAGCGTGCAGCTAGATTGCGACGGCGATGCTGTGCTTTACAAAGTGCACCAAAAGGGCGGTATTGCTTGTCATACGGGACGAGCCAGTTGTTTTTATCGAACACTTCAGAGTGAAGATCGTTCGTGGAAAATTACTTCTGACCCACTCAAGGATCCCAGGGAGATGTATCGTGGATAAAAATGAAGATGTGTTGGAGCGTTTAGCTGCTGTAATTGAATCGCGAAAGGGCATGGATTCAGAGAAGTCTTATGTCGCCAAACTTTTCAAAAAGGGACCCGATGGCTTCCTCAAGAAGGTGGGGGAAGAGGCATGCGAAACGGTGATGGCAGCGAAAGACGCTGACCCCAAAAAGATTATTTATGAGTGCGCAGACCTTTGGTTTCATACTCTCGTAATGCTTTCTTATTATGATTTGAGTCCAAAGGACGTGTTGAATGAATTGGCACGACGTGAAGGGCTTTCTGGTTTATACGAAAAAGCCTCTCGTCCCAAGGATTAAGAAAAAGTAGTTCATAGGAACACCTCTGTTGGAAGGTGGTGCACTGTGCACTCTAATGGTAAGATTAAGAGATATCCAAAAGACAAAGACCTCATGATCGATGAGTTTTTTAGCTTTGGAACAAAAGAAAAGAGGTAGACATGCAACTTGAAGATTGTTTGTTCTGTAAAATTGCTCGTGGCGAAATCCCGGCGACCAAAGTCTATGAAGACGACGGTGTGATTGCCTTTAAAGACATTCATCCGAAGGCGCCGGTGCATTTGCTCATTATTCCAAAGAAGCACATTACATCGTTGGCTCACGCTGAAGATGCTGATACGCCGCTTTTAGGTAAAATGCTATCTCTGACACGTAAATTAGCAATCCAGGAAGGGGCGCTTAATGGTTTCCGTGTCATCATCAACACTGGCCACGATGGTGGTCAAGAAGTCGATCATTTACATGTTCATGTGTTGGGCGGTCCCCAACCGTGGAAATAATCGGAGAGTAAATTATGGGATCCCTATCTGTATGGCATTGGCTGATCGTTTTGGCCATCGTGGTTTTGGTTTTCGGTACTGGCAAACTCAAGAACTTGGGCAAAGACCTGGGTGGAGCTATCAAGGGCTTTAAGGAAGGTATGGCTGAAGCTGATACTCCAGAAGCTAAGAAAGAAATCGCTCAGGACAAGAAGCCCGAAGCAAGCGAAAAGGTTGCCGAGCCTGAAAACAAAGGCAAGGTTCAGGGTTAATTTTTATTGCCCGTGCGCGGTTAGCTAACCGACGCCTTTCGTACTTTGTGAATGTGTCGAGCACCCATTATCTATAAGAAAAAGGATCGCTGATCGCTTTTGTTGGTCTGCGGCACAACACCAAGCCGCGGCAGTCGGATGACTGACCGCGGCTTTTCAGTATTGGAAAAGAAAGATGTTCGATTTTGGTTTTAGCGAAATGCTAGTCGTCGGTGTTGTCGCGCTGGTCGTGCTAGGCCCTGAAAAACTACCGACGGTTGCTAAAACAGCCGGCGAGTGGATTGGTAAGGCGCAGCGTTTTGTTTCCCAAGTCAAGTCAGACATTAACCGCGAAGCAGATTTTGCGGAGCTCAAACAGCTCCAAGATCAGGCATGTGCGCTCGCCAATGAGGTGAAGAGCACGGTGCAGAAGTCTGCAAACGATATCGAGAAATCCGCTTCCCAATTAGAGAAGACTGTCGCGGAAACGAAGACAAGCCTTGATGAATCGGTCGACGCCGCTCAAAAATCGCTTTCAGAGATGGAAAAAGAAGTCGACTCGATAACTGGTGACTCCGTCACTGAAAATACGGTGACAATGGTGTCCGCTCAAAGTGAAGAGGAATTGGCGGATTTTTATGGGTGGACTGGTGCAGAACCTCAAGCACCGACCCCAACTTATGAGTGGAAAGAGCCCAAAGTGTTCCCCAAGCGCTATCGTTCTGGTCCTTCAGTGGATGAGTTAGCGCGCGAAGTGGAACGTCTTCGCCGAGAGTTGGGTATGCGTGAGCAGAAATTAGGCGGAAGTAATCGTCGCCTGGGTGCTCGTGTGCGCTCCAATCGAGCTCGTATTTATCGCTAAAGAGATAAACGATGGCTGACAATAACAAAACTGACGTAGACATGCCGGACGATCCGATGAATGAGCAGCCGCTCATTTCTCATCTGGTTGAATTGCGCAATCGCACTGTGCGTGCCGCAATTGCTGTCATTGTGGTTTTCGCGGTGTTATCGCCGTTTATGAGAACCATTTTTGACTATTTGAGTCAACCGTTGATGGTGGCCTTGCCTCAAGGGGTAAAGTTGCTTGCAACGGGTGTGGTGGCACCATTTATGGTGCCACTGAAGGTTACGCTCTTTGTGGCCTTCTTGATAGCACTTCCTTATGTGCTCTATCAGGCTTGGGCTTATATTGCCCCAGCCCTTTATCGCCGAGAAAAGCGTTTAGCATTACCTATTTTGGTTTCATCCATTGTGATGTTTGCCTTAGGTATGGCGTATTGCTACTTCATCGTTTTCCGTATGGTGTTTCAGTTCATCGCAGGATTCTCTCCAGCTAGCGTGAACTTTGCACCAGACATCGATTCGTACTTTAGCTTTGTGCTATCGATGTTCTTTGCTTTTGGCTTGACCTTTGAAGTACCAATCGTTGTGATGGTCTTGAATCATGTGGGTCTTGCTTCTTATGAAAAACTTGTGAAGGCTCGTTCGTTTGTGATTGTGGGCGCCTTTGTGGTGGCAGCTATCTTTACTCCACCAGATGTGCTTTCGCAATTGCTCTTGGCATTGCCATTAGTCATCCTCTTCCAAACTGGAATTTGGTTAGTGAAGTTCTTCGGGAAAACACAGAACGATATCGACAATATGCCGAAGGACGAAGAAGAGGATGAGTAATTCTCCCTTTAGCCTTCAATAACAAAGGGGGTGTTGCAAAAGTCTGGTTTTCCAGATTTTAGTAACGCCCCCTTTCTTTATCTTTTTCAAAATGTCATACGGTTCACCAGTTTTTAGAAAAATTGACGAACCGTATGAGGAATGTTGTGAGGCGACGTAAGCTCCTCCTCTGTGGGAATAAAAAAGGTGTTGCGGGGTCGCATTATCCGACTTTTGCACCCCACCTGATGTGTGCTTTCGAACTTAGGCAACGTTCGTAACTGCCTCATCTGCGTTTTGTTTAAGTGGGTTTTCTGGACGCGGACGAATGCGGATCACGAAGTTGAGGGTTTCTTTCCCGCGCAACACAGTAACATTCACGTCGGTATTGGGCGGCAAGGTGGCAATCAAGTCGAGGAAACTCGTGACCTGATAAACATTATTTTCTCCGATGCGGGTAATCACATCAAAAGCACGTAGACCTGCTCGAGCAGCAGGGCTTCCCTGAATAACAGAATTGATCATAACGCCACTAGCAACCTCTAAGCCTAAATCACGTGCGTATTCGGGCGTTAATTGCACCGGGACAACTCCCAAATAACCACGTTCAAGACGGTTCCCAGACATCAGCCCAGGAAGCACCTTCTGAATCATCGAGACAGGAATTGCAAAACCAATCCCAATAAAGCCTTCAGAGGTATCTGGGGAGAAGATAGCAGTATTGATCCCGACGAGTTTCCCTTCAGCATCCACGAGTGCGCCACCCGAATTTCCTTGGTTAATGGCGGCATCGGTCTGAATAAAGTCTTCGTAGTTGTTGAGTCCAAAACCATGACGTCCTAAAGCTGAAATAATGCCCGCAGTGACGGTTTGGCCGACAGCAAAGGGGTTGCCAATAGCAAGAACGGGCTGCCCCACTTTGAGCTGTTCTGTAGGGGCCATCTCAATGGCTGCTAAATTAGAAGCCAAGACCTTGAGTACAGCTAAGTCTGTGTCTTTATCGGAATTAAGGATCGAAGCATTAAATCGTTGCCCATCGCTTAATTGGACAATGAGCTCAGGAATACCATTAACGACGTGCTGGTTGGTGAGAATGTAGCCGTCTGCGCTCACAATCACACCACTGCCAAGGGTATCAAAAGAGTGTTCATTAATGAGCCCAGTCGTTGCATCCGCAACTTCAGAGAGCGGATGATTGGTGCGTGAGCGTGTCAAAATCGTCACCACAGAAGGAAACGCTGTTTGAGCAGCATGAGACATGTCAAACGCACTAATAGCAGAGGTTTCACCAGAAGTGCTTGGAGAGGAGACCTTTGTCCAAAGATAATAGACACCACACACAGCAAGCACGATTGTGATAAGTTGTGTAGCAATAAGCCAGAATTGGCGAACCATGAATAAGGCTCCTGAGAAAACGAACACTCGAAGGAAAAAATTTTATGCAATGCACAGAACTTCTTCAATATTTGAATCGACTCTTAAATGTTGAGGCGTTTCATGATTATGCACCGAATGGCCTTCAAGTTGAGGGAAGAAAGGAAGTAAAACGCATTCTTTTAGGCGTGACTGCTTCACAGGCCTTGGTGGACGAGGCTGTCTGTTGGGGCGCAGATATGCTCTTAGTACATCATGGTTGGTTTTGGAAAGGAGAATCTGCCAACGTTGTCGGGATGAAGCGTAATCGTTTACGTGCATTGTTATGCGCAGATATTAACCTTGTTGCGTACCACTTACCACTCGATGCGCACAATACTTTGGGCAACAACGCGCAGCTTGCCAAACTTTTAGGACTAAAGCCCCTCTACCAATGTGGTGAAAGTGATTTGGTTTGGGTCGGAGAGCCTGCTGAAGGCAGTATTTCGGGGGTAGCTTTCATTAAGCGCGTTCAGAGTGTTCTTCAGCGTACTCCAACCGTCTTGGGTGAGTTGCCACAGAACATTACGAAATTGGCGTGGTGTACAGGTGCTGCGCAGGACTGGGTACAGTTAGCGGCACAAGAATGTGCTCAGCTTTACCTATCTGGTGAGGCGAGTGAACGGACAACACATGAGGCTATTGAGAATGGCATTGCTTATATTGGAGCAGGGCACCATGCGACTGAACGCTACGGGATTCAAGCATTGGGAGAACACTTAAAGAGTGTCTATCCAGAACTTGAGATTCGTTACGTGGAAATTGATAATCCTATTTAGTTACAAAAACATTATTCCTACTCTAAGAGCGAAATGCATATGATTAAATTATTCTAATTTGAGTTTTTTTGAGTGATTTGATAAACTAAAAAAGCTCTCTTGCTTTGGGGGAGTGGTTGATTTAAGGAGCGACAGTTTCCATATAGAGTTTGAATCTCGACCAAGCGAGGCGCTTTGTCAAGAGCGCTAATCGACCTCTCACCAGCAGGATTTTTTAATTTTTTAGTCTAGGAATACTTTTTTATGATGGTGCTTTATTCGGGCTTGACCTGCCCGTTCTCTCACAGCTGCCGCTTCGTTTTGTTTGAAAAGGGTTGTGAGTTCGAGGTTCATGACATTGATATGTTCCAACCGATGGATGTGAGTTCATTGAACCCCTATGGTGAAGTTCCCATTTTGCAGGAACGCGATTTGGTTCTTTATCAGGCTGATGTGATCAATGCCTACATTGATGATCGCTTCCCGCATCCGCAGCTAATGCCGACCGACCCGATGCGCTGTGCCCGTGCTCGTCTCTTTGCGTACATCTTTAATCGCGAAGTGTTCCCACATGTGCGTGCGCTCGAAAACCGTACCTATTCCGAAGAAGTACATCTCAAGGCTCGAGACAAGTTGCGCGACCAGTTGACCTTGATTGGTATGCGTTTAACGAATAGCAAATTCTTGATGGGCGATGATTTTTCGCTCTTAGACGTTTCCCTGGCCCCAGTGCTTTGGCGTTTGGACCACTACGGTATTGAATTGCCGTCCGTGGCTGCGCCGCTCATGACCTATGCAGAACGCCTCTTCTCGCGTCCGGCATTTATCGACTCGATGACGCCTTCGGAACGTGTGATGCGTCGCTAATTGCTCTTGTGGCTGCGCCGAGTGTTGTGCTCGGCGCACAAAATAAGGATGGAAGACTGTGCAGAATTTTCAAAATCAGCAAGAAGAGCCAAAACCGATTCGCCCCTATTTGATTCGTGCCGTCTTGGAGTACTGCCGGGATACTGGAGCCACCCCTTATGTGGTTGTTCAGGTAGACGATTATTGCCGTGTTCCGACGGAATACGTGCGCGAGGGTCAGATCGTTTTTGATGTGAGCGATGAAGCTGTGCATAAGTTCAACATCGATGATGAAGCGATGACCTTCCAGGCTCGTTTTGGCGAAAACAATGTGATTTTTGATGTCTATGTGCCGGTGAATCGCATTTCAATGGTGATGCCTCTTGAATATCAACACTGTGGCTTTACTTTCAAGGTGTTGCCGACGCAGCCTCTAGAAGAGAAGGTAGATGAACCATCTGAAAACATGGCACCACGCCGTCCAGCGAGGGTGAAGTAACAAAGCGGATCGCTCAAGGGGAGAAAACACAAAATCTAATTTTTTGTGTATAATCGCCATTCTGTGTTGCCTCTTTAGCTCAGTTGGTAGAGCAACCGCCTTGTAAGCGGTAGGTCAACTGTTCGAGTCAGTTAAGGGGCACCACGTCTCCCTGTCGCACAGGGAAAGAAATGAGATTCACTAATTTTGGTACTTATATTGGTACTTAAGGAGAGGATGCTTAATCCTCTTTTTTTCGTCCTCGTTTTTCGTGGGTCAAAAGACTCCCGTCCCCCTCAAAATTTCGGTCACGTCCAGTTACCGAAAATTTCTCCCTCCTCTTCGATAGATCAAAACGCACATTCTTTTTGTGACGAGAAACATCGTCTCTGAGTAACACCCCTCTATGCCCGTTTATGTCGTCCTAGGGATGCTTGATTGTTTCGTGTTAGCAAAGACCTAAGACGATAGAGAAGACCTCTCTATGCGCGAATTAATGGCCTCTGGCACCGTTCTCCTCGCTTAGGTCACTGACGGTTGCCTAAGCTCCCTGCATCCTTGACCCGTTTTTTTCTTCGTTATCTAGCCCCCCCCCCTGTTTTTGACTGGAAAAAGTGGAAAATCTGCAAACTGATTTTTTAAAAATTGACTGTGTTACTACTCTCCCTAAGGATAGAGTCTATTTTTGGTACTTTTCAGACTGAACAGTTGTTCAATCTTTTAAATCCATGTTAGAGTAGCAAAAGAACGATTTTTTTGAGAAAGTTCACATTTTTCAAAAAGTCTCTCCAGAATTTTCCAATTTTCCAATTTTCGCTCAAAAGGTGCATTTTTAGGTGACTGAGGAGACTAATTCATGGGGATTTTTCGCTCAATTTGGTACCAGTCCGTGGTCTGTGGACGCAATACGTCCTATGGCCGTTTATGTCGTCCTATGAGCGCTTGATTCTCTTTTGTGGATAGAGACCTTCAGCTGAGAAAGAAGACTGCACTATGGTCGAATTAATGGCCTCTGGCTCCATCCGTCAACGTAATCTGACTATTTTGAGTCCACGCTTCGCGCGCGAGGAAAACGCATCTCTCCCTACTGTCGTAAGAAAAAAGGGCTCCAAAAAATCGATTGAAAATTTTGCACGCATAAAAATTTGAGTTAGGGCGCGGTCTAGCGCTCTTTCACTTCGACTTTTAACCCGCCCCACCCCTACGGCTTAGGATTTCTTTATATATTTGATAGTGCTTTCTGCTGTCTTGAGCTTGTGCAGCGGGCTTATCAACGTGAGTTTTATAGAGTAGTTAGAGCCATTGTCCACGCTTCGCGCACGTAGCGCGTGCGCGTGAGAGGACTGCCAACCGTTGCGCCTTGTTGCTCTGGATGGGTGTAAAGCATGCAGAAACTGCAGTTTTTTGTAGAAAATCGCGCAGAAACGAATAAAAAACGCACAAACAAGACGTCTATTAGCGCTCGGCGTCTATCCCTTAAGGGTATTGGTTAGGCGAAATCGGCAGCGTGTACCTTTTGCGCTTTACCTTCTTTTTTGTCTGTGGGATATCCTTCACTTCGTCTACTAGCAATAACTCTATGTACTGCTCGTAATAGAAGTCGGTTTTTCCCATCAACTTATTAAATTCTTTCTCGTTCATTCCCTCAGGGATCACATAGCGCCATCCAGTGATAGGTGATCCTTCTGCCTGAGCGATGTTATCAAGGGCGGTTTCTAGTTTTTTCTTAATCCCGCGACTTAGACGCCCGCCGGTGTTCTTCACTTCCTCCTTCTTATCCAACGCTCCGAAAGAGTTTTGAACAAACATGTGAATTGATACTTTGGGTTCTACCTTGGATTTTCTTGGCTTTAGGTAGCGAATTATGAAGTGTCCGAGCGCCCAATCTAAATCGTTAGATAGACGGTCAATTTCCGTAGGGATATAAACGGGGCTGCCCTCTGTACCTAAAATTGCGCAAAGCTCATAGGATAGATAGCAGGTAAACAATCCCTTTCTTGAGAATTGGATGCTTTGATCTTTTCCATTCTCATCTGTAGCGCCGTTGGGTCTAACTACAGAGCTTATCAGCTCAATTTCTAAATTTCCATCATAGTTTCTAGTTATCCCTAGTTTCTTAGCCGTCCCTTTGTTGTACAGGTAATCGATAGGACACAAAAACTTTGAGTGGCGCAGAGTAGTTAAGTCTTTCTTAAAGGCAATAGACGCTTTAATACGGTTTTTCTTTCCTCTCTTCTCCATCAACTCATCTAGGCTTAGAGTTACTTCTCGGCTTAGATAATTTATAAAACCTCCTTTCCCGTCAGGTTCATTGATGATTTCGCGGTTCGACAGTATCTCAAACAGCATACGAATAGCAGACAATGATAGAGGAGCTACAGGGGTTATTGGGGGTGCGTCGATAGTTGCGTTCGTGACAACCTTGTAATCATTACTGAGAGTTTCTCCTCTAGAGTTTTTTCTTTCAATAACTAGCGTATGTGGAGACGCCCCCGCCCCTAGTTTCATCTTACGTGGGTCACCGGCAAAAACAGTTGTCAATAATTTGCTCTGATACTGCTCAACCTCTTCTCTGGTTTCCTTCCTCTGCTACGTCATCTACTTTAGGGGATACAGGCGCAGCAGCCTTTGGAACGATTTCAGTTATAGAAGACGGCTTTACATCATCACTATCTACCTCATGAGGGATTCTCTCTGCCGATTTAGGTTTGTTTTTTATCTGATCGCCCATGAGGGGAACTCCTTCACTTTAAAATCAAGCGTATCAACCATTATGTCGCTATCGTTGAGAAGGGTTAGCGCGTCTAAGAAAGTATGCCCCACTACGCGACCTTCTTTGATGTCGGTTAGACGTGTAGCAAAGTGTTTAGCCTGTTTTGCGTTCTTTGCCGGTAAAGTAAGGCGCGGGAACATTTTTCGGTAGCGCTCAAGCGATTTATGTCGTTCTTCTACATTCCCAAAAATTCGCTCAAACAGAAACAGGCGTAACTCTTCATAGCTGTCGTTATACCGTTTAGCTAGTGTTGTTACTGAGGGTAATGCCTTATACATACCGTTTTGACCATACATAGAGAGTATTGCAAATAGAAAGCTCTCTAGCTCAGACAATCGGTTAAAAGCTGTTGGTAATACCTTATCTATGAAGAGCGCCGTCTGATCTTCGATCCCTTGCATAAGCTCGAGATAGTGAGAACTTGACATATAGAATGGCGTTCTGTCTAATTGCCCCAAGGAGAATGAGTCCTTATCAGTAACCGCAATAACGCGTTTTTCGCTCGATACGTGGAAAAGACTTGCGCTAAAACTATTTTTTACTTGGAGTTCTCCTAAAATCTCGCTGTTAGTCGGCTTAAGGCTATACCACACGCCCGCAACAGAATTACTTTCTTTCAACTCACTAAGAGTGATAGAGCCGTTAGGCGTAAGTTGTGGGGTTGTTTCCGCTATGTACTGCGTGATTGCCTGATCTAACTCGGGAAAGTACTTTTTCACTTCATCCGCGAAGAACAAGACTGGATCATTTGCGCTATCGGGATAATTTTTCTCCGTTCCTACCGTCTTTAAGCAATCATAGAGAGTCCGTGGGGATCGCTCCTCAGGTATGGAGTCCCATTCGTATTCAATATCTGCGTGGCTTATTGTTTTCGGTATTGATTCTCTATAGGCGATCAAGGCGCGACGATCCTCAACCGTGAGTTTTAAATCTGTATAGGATAAAAATTCACTACTCATATAAGCATCAATATCGGCATCTGAGCAAGAGAGCTTATACCCCGCTAGCTTTTCAATCTCTCTGCGAGTTTTAGCCACAGGTTGCATCACCTTCTCTAATAAAAATTTATTCGTTCCCTCCTCTACAAAATATGCTCGATAAGTCGGAGAGTCCATGTTAGCCAGATCAACTCTGATAGATGGATCACTCTTACATACAAGAGTTACCTCTTCATTTTGCCTACTCACACGCTCTGATAGTGGGTGTCCCTTACCGTCCGTTGCTTCGTACGTCTCGACAATCTTGAGAGCTTCACTCGGTGGGATTTCTTTTCCCGTTTCCTCAACAATTGCAGGAAGGTTATAGTGATGCCCCTGAAGGTATGAAACTATGTCCGCATACGCTTCCAAATAGGACACAAGCCCCCCGCGTTTCTTTTCCTTCGCTAGCTGTGTTAGCGCGTCACACTCTTCTTTAGTAAGAGGGAAATAAGCTTCCGCGGAAATAGTTAACGTTCTTTCTATCGCGGAACACTGCTTGATCAAATCAGATAAACTCGCATAAGCGTATTCCGCTTCAACCCACGCAACCTCAATTTCTCGGATAATGCGATTAACAATGCGTCCAATAAGTACGCACTCATAAAATAAAGGATCTTTCCCTAGTCGTTTATCAATTTCGTCGTTAGGGAATCTATCGGTACGTGGCTTGTATAGCCCCCAAGTATTAGCCAGAATGTAAAGCGTTTTTAGCTCGGACTCCGTGAACGTCCCGCCACGTTTCTTCGCCTTATTTATCACCTTGTCGGCATACTTTCTTAGCGGGTTCTCAAAAGTTTTGTACATTTCGTTTTTTCCTTTATGGGCGGGTGGAGTTGCTTAAACCCACTCAAGCGCCCTCACACGGTGTCGGGTTTCCCTGTACGTGATCGATCGGAGGAGATTAGGCGTTTTTGCCCTGTTTCTACTTCTGCTAATGATAATTACCAGAAGTAGAAAAACCAATATTTATGCGGGTTTTCTTTCATCTGACTCCGCTAAATACTCTTCTATCAAAACTTCGATCACACGGTTAACGCTCACCCCTAAGGAGGCAGCACGTGCCTTTAGCTTCTTATGCTGCGAAGGGCGAATAGTTAACGCAACGCGGCTAGTCTTAGCCTCACGTTTCGGCTCAAATCGCGAATCAATCACTGCTGGCGTTGCGGTTTCTACCTTAGGAGTCGATAGGAAAGCCTCAGTAGGCGTTTTAGGCATTGGAATTTGTCTCACATCCCCTAGATCAGGCGCGCCAATCACAGGCTCGTTGAGAAACTCATCATTTAAAACTTTCTTGCTCATCACATCACCTCTAAAAGAGAAATTAATTCTTTAAAAAATTCTTCATAGTCCTTACTGGCGTTACTAGTCGGAGCATGCTCAAACAACGCCCGCCCAAGGGCTAGAGCTTCGACCACTGCGACGCTTTCCCTAATCTTTGCCTTGAATACCCTTGTATTGAGTTTCTTAGTGAGGTTTTTCAACGCTCGGACAAACTCACGCCGAATTACTGTGCGCTCGTTGTATCGCGTCAACAAAACGCCTAAGAGGGCTAATTTAGGGTTGTTATTCGCCTTGATACTCGCCATCATATCGGCAAGGATCGCAACGCCTTGTAAGCTGAATAGATCGGCTTGTGCGGGGATAATCACGCCATCGCTCGCAACAAGGGCATTAATAGTGAGTACACCGAGCGCAGGTGGCGTATCAATAACACAGTAGTCATAGTCGCTGCTGATAAGCTCGAGCGCTCTTGCTAGTCGCTCCGACTTTGACGCCTTTCCCTTCTCATCGATAACAGCTAAATCAGCGGTATAGAGCGCAGGCGTGCTAGGGATTAAATCGCCCTGTGCCGTTTGTTGCACCGCGTTAGCCACCAACCTTGGATCTAACATCAAAGAGAAAGCGTTTATGCCCGCTTGGGCGTCCCCTTTCAATGTATGGGTTAAATTGCCTTGGGCATCCAAATCTACAAAAAGTACCTTTCGGGTGTTTCGACGTAGCAAAGCGCCAATACAAAGCGCCGTTGTACTCTTGCCTACTCCTCCCTTTTGGTTCACTACTGAGATAACTTTCATGTCGTTTGCTCTCCCTTTAAAGGAAAAAACGCCTTAACGCTGGTTGCTGCTAGAAAATCGCCTTAGCGATCGCTTCACCGCAAGAGTTCTTAGCCTTCTCTAAGCTGTGGTTGTAAATCATGGTCGTATTGATGTTCGAGTGTCGCGCAAACTGTTGAACCTCCGTAATATCTTTCCCAGCAATCAATGCAAGCGTGATCGCGCTATGTCGCAGGCTGTGCGCCGTTAGGCGAGTAGAGTCATAGCCCGCCTTTCTCAAAGCACTCTTCACAATCCCGCTTACTGTGCGGGTAGTCAATCGCTTTCCGTTGCTGTTATTGCTCTTAGAGGCAAACAAGGGCATATCGGGCGAGCTTGCCCCGCGTTTCTTGAGGTACTGATACACCGCATTCTCCACAGGATGAGAAACCTTCACGTACTCTGTCTTTTCGTCGCGCCCCTTTCCCTGAACATATAAGGCGGTTTCGTTTCCTAAAGGTCGCAAATCGCCGATATTTGCACGAGCTACCCCAATTGTTCGCAGCCCACAATTCACCATAAGGGCAATCATTGCGTAATCTCTAGCGCCAGTTTCTGTACTCCAATCAATGGTGGCTAATACGTCTTTCACTTGAGCCACTGTTAGGTGATCGCGCTTATGCGATTTGTCGAGCCTAGCCCCCTTGATCTTCTCGGCTATGTTTGGATACAAGCCCTCTTGTGCCGTCCAGTTAAAGAACAACCTAACCGCGGTGATATAGCCCTGTACCGTTGTTGGCTTGTGAGCTAAGGAAAGATCGCGCCGGTAGGCGAGAACGTCATTTCTTGTGGGACGCGTTACCCCGTGCAGGGCTAGGTAGGCGAAGAACTGGCGTAAATCGCGGGTGTATGTCTCAACCGTCTTAGGTTTCGCGTCAAGGTAGCGAATAAACCGCTCAAACAAGGCTTCGCTATCCAATGTTGGTGAGGCAGCAACCGCCCCGCCAGTGACGCCATCAGCGTCGACAATCTCTACTAAAGCAGTAGCCATAATCGCTCCACACGGATAACACAACACATAACGCAATACTTAACACATATGTTTGCACATACACATAACACATATGTTATGCACATACATATAACACATACTATCTTTCCCCCTTTCCTAAGTCAAGGAAAATGCCAATAAAAAAGGAAGCTTGTTAGCTCCCTTGTTTCCGCTATCACTTAGCGGTTAGTAGTTATAAGTTACCCCGTCTTGCTCTTCTAGCACATGGTGCGCAGGTAGGTACTGATACTTAATCTTTCCGTCAGTACGCCCGTTGCGGTTTTTCAAGATCACTAGTTCGATTTTGCGAGTACTCTGCCCCTTAGCTTTATCAACATTAAAATCCTTGTTCCCAGCCCCTTCAAGCTGTAAGCCTAACAACACGTCGCTAGAGTACTCGATAGCTCCGCTTTCCTTAAAAGCTTCCATCGTTACGCTAGTGTTATAACAAGCGCGATTAAAGGAGCTAACAGCGATTACAGGCACTTTGAAATCTCGACTAATGCACTTAAGCTCAAGCACCGCTTTATCGATAATTTGTTTATCGGTGTATCGCCCCTCTTCGTTAGGCGTGAGAATCTGCAAGTAGTCGACAATCACCAAAGGGCGAGCGCCAGTAACTGCGATATGCTGTTTAACGCCCTCCCTAATCTGCTCTACGCCAATTCCCCGTCACCCTTCCTTAATGTAGATATTGCCCGCATACTTTCCGTAGCGCTCTGCGGCATTCTCGAGTAACAGCGATTGGGTTTCTGTGTAGAAATTACGATACTGCCGACTTGTGATTTGTCTAATCGTTAAGCCCTCAGAGGGTTCGCCGCCAGTGTCTCTCAGATAAAGCGCTGACTCTCTGCACAGGCTTTTCGCGATAATCTCGCTTCTGTCCATTTCGATTGAGAAGAAGAGTACGCTATTCCCGTTGCGGGCGACCTGATCGGCAATTTGCGTTACGTAGGTTGTTTTGCCCAGAGAACTAATAGCCCCGATCACATACAAGCCCGCATATAGCCCGCCTTCTAACACGCCATCAAGGACAGGAAAGCCAGAGGGAATATATTCCGTGTCAATAGCGTTAAGGTTGCCTAAGAAGGAGGGAAGAGAATACCCCGCGGATAATTTGTCATACTCTGAGCGGGCGTCCGCCTTAGCCTCCGCTTGTTGCTCTTGGGCTAATCGCTCACCTTCTCTCACCCATAAAGAAAAAGCATCCCTATCTTTCTGTAGCCCCTCATTGGGATCTTTCACGCCGTCTAGCTGTGGATATTCCATTACTGCGACGCCTTGCGCTTCAAGTGCTACTTTAAGTTTCTGGCTAGCCTGTTTCCCGCTTGTATCGTTATCAAGGGCTAAAACAATAGGTTGCTCTGGCGGGTATTTCGCGACCTGTTTGAGAAATAAATTCTCGTTAGATGTACTCCCGAGAGCAATCGCAACACCGTTGACATCAATCACGCTCAAGGCGTCAAACTCTCCCTCAACAATGAAAATAGGCGTTTTAGCATCGCGCAATCGCCCCACATTGAATGGGACGCTCGCTCCGACTTTCTGTTTTTCCCATTTAGCGGTAGCTTCACTATGCCGGCGAGTATCGCGGGCGAGATAGCTAGTCTCACTAGTCGGTACAATCACCCGAGGAGATGAATAAGTCCCGCTGCTGTTTGGGTGTGTCCAATTAGCGATAAACCCTACTTTGAATCGATCAAGGGTTTCTAGCGTGATCCCGCGATACTTTGTTTCCCCTTTAAGGAAAGAATTTAGGCTTTCCGTCGCCTTATCGAAAAACTCAGGGGAGGGCATAAACTCCGCGTGATACGCCTTAGGCGCGGCTTTCTTCTCTTTGGAGCTGCTGCCACCCTTGACGCTGTGAAATAAGGCGTTGCTCTGCTCGAAACTCACCCCGAACATATCAGCAACCTTCTTAATTTGCGCTCCGTGGTTAGGGAGGCTCTCAACCTTTCCCACTAGGTCGAAAATATCGCCCGCTTCTCCACAGGCAAAACAATGCCAGCGCGTACAACCGCTCTTAGGGTCAAGAGAAAATGCCCCTGTTTTGTTCTTTCCTGTGCCGCTTCCACAGAGTGGGCATACGTATTGATGGTTGCGCTTATTGCCCGAAGGGGTAGTGATTCGCTCAACGTACTGCTCAAGGTACTGTTTTAGCTGTGATTTGATGTGGTCAGAAATTGGGTACATGGTTGTAACCCCCATAAAAAAGAAAAAATTGATCGTTGGTCGCGACTTTTTTTCATCTTACAGGGAGGAAAGAGCAACCGCGTTTAATCGCGGTTGCTCGCCTTAGAATACTTATAAGTATTCTTAGAGCATGTGACCACATTAAAACACCTGTGCCACAGCCATGTAACAAAGTGTTTCTGCCACATTACCCCATTTATCTCGGTTTTCTCTGCCACATTACCCCACTTATCTCAATATTTCCTGATTGTTTTAGTCGGGATTTCGGTTTTTTTGACTGTCTTAAACTGGTGAATCTCGCCTAAACGCCTGTGCCACAGTGATGAAACCGAATGTTTCTTAGGTTTTTTGTGCCTAAATTCGCCTTCTCCACGATTGGTTTCTAGAAAGGAAAATTGTTCTCAAAAGCTTGTGCCACAAGGAAAGCAACGATATTTCCTTGACTGTTTTTTTCTGGTGTTCTTTTAGGCGTCGACTAAGGCGATGGAATCGGCGATCAATGAATACGAAAACTTAACCTTCTTTTTTATGGGGATGAAAACACCAAAGGAGAGAAGAAATGAGCTGGGCGGGTACGCCTTTCCGATTAATGTTGGTGCATGCTCTGCCACGTTTGGGAAGGATAAATGCAAAGGTTTCGGCAGCCCATTTGAAGAAGGTGAAAACGTAGAGTTTCCTATTATAGGAAATGAAACCCGCTCAGGAGAAGGGATTGAAGGGGGTCTTCTGCCACTTTTGGGAAGGATAATGGGGGTCTTCTGCCACTTTTGGGAAGGATAAATTTACACGTCGGCTAGCCCCATATGCTCGGGCTTCTAAGTTTCCCGTAGGTATTGGCAGCGATGAGCGCCCTAGGTGGATTACTCTGCTAGATGCTAGATTACCCCCCTCAACTCGATTTTCTCTGCTAACTTACCCCACTTATCTCAGGCGTTGAGGTCGTGTTTCTACTCGCCTCACGTGAATAAACGTATAGAGCCAGTAAGAAAACAAGCCCTTGGAACTACCTTGGGTTTGTTGAGTTTCTGCAAGGCTATTTAGCCCAAATTCCCGCTTACTAGATACACTTTTAGGCGGGTAATGGGATCTCGAGTTTTTCGAAGAACTCACGATAACGAAGCGGAATCTGGTCAACACGCCAGGTTCCGTTTTCGGATTTGACCTTCAGAACACCCAAGACTTTCAACAAATGAGGAAGTCCCCTTTCAGAGCCCTGACGAGGCAAGTCCGCCTTCACGACCGCGTTGTACAAGGCCAGACGCAGCATCTGAGCAAGAATTCTCGTAAACAGCATCCCATTGAATGACTTTTCCGAAACGAAAAGCCTACTGCCTTTCACTTCGTTCTTCAGCCAATCAAAGCCCATTTCAATCACATTTCGTTGACGGTATAGGTCCAGAGTCGGCCAAGGCTGGTCGTACATGTTTGTCAGCAATGTGAAGCCACCGGCAAGGTGCTTGTATTTTTTGATTGCTTCCTGATTGAAGCTCCATCCCTTTTCATCTTCATGGTCATTGGGTTTCAGGTGAACTAATCCGAAAGGATGAACCCATAAGGGGAATGGCGCGGTGCGTATTAACTTTTTTACAATGATATGAAACCGCGCGGAGATCGTTCCGCGGAGTCATTCGGATCTTGTTTGATAAGGAGAGAGTCCATCATGATCAAGAAAATCCTAGCCGCCGGCATCCTCGCCGGCTTCGCCCTCGCAGCCCAGGCCCACTTCGGGATGGTCATCCCCAACCACGCCATGGTCGTCGACCAGGCCCAGGCCGACCTCAAGCTCGACGTCGCCTTCGCCCATCCGATGGAGAGGAACGGCATGACGATGGTCAAGCCGGCCGCCATGGAGGTCTTCGTCGACGGCAAGAAGCAGGACCTGCTCGGCAAGCTCGTCGAAGAGAAGTTCTTCGGCAAGGAGGCCTGGAGGCTCGACTACAAGATCACCCGTCCGGGCGTCTATCAGTTCGCCGTCGAACCCAAGCCCTATTGGGAGCCCGCCGAGGACAAGTTCATCGTCCACTACACCAAGGTGATCGTGCCCGCCTTCGGCGATGACGAGGGCTGGGACGAACCGACCGGCATCAAGGCCGAGATCGTTCCGCTCACCCGTCCGTGGGGCAACTACGCCGGCAACACCTTCCAGGGGCAGGTCCTCTTTGAAGGCAAGCCCGTCCCGAACGCCGACGTCGAGATCGAGTACTACAACAAGGCGGGCGACAAGGAGGCTCCCAACGACTATTACTCCCCGCAGGTCGTGAAGACCGACCCGAACGGCATCTTCACCTACACGGCGCCGTGGGCCGGCTGGTGGGGCTTCTCCGCCATCAACGAGGCCCCGTTCAAGATCAAGCATGACGGCGAAGAGAAGGACGTCGAGATCGGCGCCGTCCTCTGGACGCAGTTCGGCGGGAAGTAAGCCATGCACATCGCTGAAGGCGTACTGTCGGCTCCGGTGATCCTCTCCGGGGCGGCGCTCTCGATCGGCGCCGTCGGCTACGGCCTCAGGAAGCTCCCCCAGGACAACCTGATCCTAGCGGGGCTCGTGGGGGCGGCGTTCTTCGTCGCCTCCCTGATCCACGTGCCGGTGGGTTTCTCGAGCGCCCACCTGATACTGAACGGCCTCGTGGGGATCGTCCTCGGCTGGGCCGCCTATCCGGTGATCTTCGTGGCGCTCCTGCTTCAGGCCGTCCTCTTCATGTTCGGCGGCCTCACCACGCTCGGCGTGAACACGTTCACGATGGGCACGGGGGCGCTCCTGGCGGGCGCGCTCTACCGCACGATCGCCCGGCGCTCCGACGCGGCCGTCCTGAGGAACGACGCCGCGGCGTTCATCGCGGGGTTCTCCGGGGTGCTGATCTCGGCGTTCCTCACGGCGCTCGCGCTCGCCTTCACGAGCGAGGGCTTCGCCGTCGCGGCCGCCGCGCTCTTCACGGCGCACCTGCCGATCATGGCCGCCGAGGGCGTCCTGACGGTGCTCGTCGTGCGCTACCTGAGGCGCTCGGGCAATCCGCTCGTGCTCCAGGGCTTGCATTGAACACGGAGGAGCCTCTCCTCCCGGTTGGTGGGGAACCCCGCCGCGGCCAGGGCCACGGCGGGCCTTTCCCGTCCGGCCGACCTCCCGAACAAGGAACCAAAAGGGAATGATGAAGATCAAGAATTTAGTCATGGGCACGCTCGTCGCGGCCTCGCTCATGACCACCACAGCGGCCATGGCCCACCGCGTCAACGTGTTCGCCTGGGTCGACGGCGACGAGGTCCACACCGAGAGCAAGTTCTCGGGCGGCACCCTCGTGCGCTCGGGCGGCATCACCGTCAAGGATGAGAAGACGGGCGCCGTCGTCAATCAGGGCACCACCAACGACAAGGGCGAGTATTCCTTCCGCCTGCCGGAGGGCTTCGCGAAGACGGGTCACGGCCTCGTCGTCGAGATCAGCGCGGGCGAGGGCCATCGAAACACGTGGACCGTCCAGCCCGATGAAATCTCGGCGGACGCCTCCGCCGCCGCGGAAGCCGCGAACGCTCCCGCTGCTCCTGCTGTGGCCTCGGCCGCTCCGGCTGCCCAGACCGCTGCTGCAGCGGCTCCGGCCGGTGCGCTCACCCGCGCCGAGGTCGAGGAGATCGTCGACAAGGCGCTCCAGCGCCAGCTCAATCCGATGAAGCGCACGCTCGCCGAGGCGCTCGACCCGTCGATCAAGGTGAGCGACGTCGTCGGCGGCATCGGTTGGATCTTCGGCCTCTTCGGCGTGGCGGCCATCTTCTCGAACCGCCGCCGCGGCCGTGAGGACGCCGGGAAGAAGGAGGCCTGATGCAGGCGCCCGGCCTCAGGGGGCTCGCCGCCGTCGACCCGAGGGCGAGGCTTCTCTCGTGCCTCGCGGTCGTCTTCGTCTTCGCGCTCCTGACGCGCGTGGACGCGGCGCTCCTTGCTCTCGTCACCGCCCTTGTCTGGCGGTCGACGCAGCCCTTCGGGAAGGGGTTCGCCTCGAGACTCGCCTCGGTGAATCTCTTCGTCGCGCTCCTCTGGCTCGTCACCCCGTGGACGACGCCGGGCGAAACGTGGTGGCGCTGGGGCTGGTTTACCTTCACTCATGAAGGGGTCCTCCTCATGGCGCTCCTCACGTTGAAGTGCAACGCCGTCTTCCTCGCCTTCGACGCCTTCCTCTCGCGGATGAGTCCGACCGACCTCGCAAGAGGGCTGATGGGGCTCGGGTGCCTGGCCAAGCTCACGACGCTCCTTTTATTGACCGCCCGTCAGATCGACGGGTTGAAGCGCATCAAGGACGCCCTCGAGGAGTCCGCGAGGCTGCGCGGCTTCGAGCTGCGCTTTTCCATGCACACGTACCGCACCGTCGCGGCCTTCGTCAGGATCCTCATGATCCGCGCCTACAGGAAGAGCCGCGTTTTGTCCGAGGCCCTTGAACTCCGTGGATTCAACGGCACGTGGCCCGCGGTGCACTTCCACCGGCTCTCCGCCTCCGACATCGCCTTCACGACGGTCTCGGCCGCCGTCGCCGTGCTGGTCGCCCTCTGCGATGCGACCGCCTTCTTCGGCCACGCCCCGTCGGCCGCCGCCTTCCTTTCCGGAGCCCTCTCATGAACGACAACCAAACGCCGCTCCTCGCCCTTGAACATCTCGCCTTTTCCTACAAGGCGGACGCCCCGGTCTTCACCGACGCCTCGCTCTCGCTTCACCCGGGCGAGATAATCGGCCTCTGGTCGGAAAACGGTAGCGGGAAGACGACGCTTCTGAGACTGGTGACGGGCCTCGAAGTGAAGGCCTCGGGCCGCATCCTCCTTGAAGGGCGTCCCGTGGAGACGCCCGAGGACTTCCGGGCGCTCCGGCGCCGCGTGGGCTTCGTGCTCCAGAACGCCGAGAACCAGCTCTTCTTCCCGGAGGTCTTCGACGACGTGATGTTCGGCCCGAAGAACCTCGGCGCCACCGACGAGGAGGCACAGGCCGCCGCGTGGAAGGCCTTGAGGGCCCTGAAGGCCGAGGACCTCGCGTATTCCGAGAGCCTGGACCTCTCGGGCGGGCAGAAGCGTCTCGTTGCGATCGCCTCCGTTCTCGCGATGGAGCCCGCGGTGCTACTTCTTGACGAACCGACGACGGGCCTCGACGCGCTTGCCCGCGACCGCCTCATCTCGCTTCTGAACGGACTTCCCGAGGCCAAGATCGTCGTCTCCCATGACCCAGGCTTCCTGAAGAGGGTCTGCACCCGCCTGGTGACGATCCGCGCGGGCGCGATCGAGGCGATTGAACCGGACGCGCTCCCCGACGGGGGCGCCCCGTCGGAGTGAATTCGGCGTTGACACAGAATCCACAGGCTTCTTTGATGTGAGAGAAGGGCCGGGACCGCTCCCCGGCCGGCGCACGATTCCCGTACACACTGAACTGTCCCCAGAAAGTGAGACAACTTTCTGGGGATAGTTTTATGAAGCAAAAGAAGGCATCAGCTGAATTACGAAAGAAAGCATTGAAGCTTTTTACTACAGGATTCCGCTTCGAAACAGTAGCGAAGAAGTTAGGAATCGATCGAACGGTCGCATGGCGTTGGATGAGCTTGTTTGACATAAACGACCTGAGATGGCTTGATCCCTCTTGGAGACGAAAAACCTCCATGGCGGAACGCATCGAAATCGTTAAAGACTATTTGGAATTTAAGTCATATCACGCTGTGGCCAAGACGTGGGGCGTCAGCGCCTCTTCGGTTAGGCAGTATGTTTTGAATATGGCAAACTATGGCCATTCTTCCCTCAGACACCGTGTTGCGACACAGGACAAGGCCATGCCCAATCGAAAAATTAAATCCGCTCTCATGGATCCGGACGCTGAATTGCCCAAGGATCTTGAGGCTTCTCACAAAATGATTCGTCAACAACAGATTGCTTTCAAAAGTCTTCTTGAATCAATCGACAACAATCTTGGCGGAACAGAGGGCTCAAAAAAAAGTTGTCCTTTTTGACGAAGCGGTTACTCGCTCACATCAAGCGGGGCTACCCCTTACCAAGTCCTGCGATGTTTTTAAAGTTGCAAGGTGCTCCTATTATCGACGTCTTGGAGAGTCTGGATCGAGAGTGCGAAAAGATCAGGAGCTCGGCGATCGCATCAAACGCATCCAAGCGGCACATGACGGACGATACGGAATCCTGAGGATGACTGCCGCCCTCAAGGAGGACGGACATGAACGCAAGCCCGGGCACAACCAAGTCGCTCGTGTAATGCGGGAAATTGGCTGTCAGGCGGTGGTGAGACGCGCTTGTACCTATCGAGTCCGCTGCAAGAAGGGACAACTTCCGGACGGCACTGTTTTGGAGAACGTGCTGGATCGAAAGTTTGAGCAGCCGAAACCAAGAACGGCTTTTGTGACCGATGTGACGTACATACCCGTCAAGGAGGGCTGGCTGTACGTATCACCTGTCATCGACTTGTGCACGAGGGAGGTCGTCGTCTGTGAGATGAGTATCTGCCAAGACCTGAATTTGGCATTGAAAACACTCAGGAAGCTCAACAAAATCATCGACGGCCCGGCAATGCTGCACAATGACCAAGGCGCGTTATACACCTCTCTTGTGTTTAGAAAAGAAGCGCAGAAATATGGGATTGCCCAGAGCTACTCACGGAAGGGCAACTGCTGGGACAATGCGGTGATGGAGAACTGGAATGGAATGCTCAAGACCGAGTGGCTGTACCATCCTTCATTCCGTAGGGACAAGAAGATTTTGAGTGCCAAGCAGGCCATGAAGGAAGTCAGGGCCTATTGCCGCTATTACAACACTAAACGTATTCAAGCAAAATTAGGCTACCGCACCCCTCTGAAATTCAGGGAGGCGATAGCCTAACTCAAGCCCCTCGGGGCAATCAAAAAATCTGTCTCGCAAACTGGGGATAGTTCACCGCTTGATGTCCCCTACTTCCGCGACGAGCTCGTGCAACAGAGCCTTAATCAGGACGCCGAACGCTTTGGCGGGTTACCCGGGTTTAAGGCGTTCACGAGTGACCCGCTCTATGGTCCACTCGTTGCGCGCGAACCCAAGGACTGGGAAGAGATGAACGTCTTCGAGAAAGCGGTCTCTGTGTGGGAGCAAGGGCGCGATGAGCGCCACGAGGCGGACTTTATGCAGGATCTCGTTAACGGGCAAGAAGACATCGACCGTGCGGTCTCTGATGGCGCGCGGGAGAGAGCGCGTGCCGAGCAAGAAAAGCGCCTTAGGGAGTGGCAAGACGCGATGAAGCGTAAGCGCGCCATAGCACAACCGAAAGCTCTGGAGCGTCTTTCTAAGGCGGATACCTTTAGTGACGTGATGGACGCCTTCTTGGAGCAACCGCTCGATATCGCCTACTACACCGCAGGGAAGTCAATGGCATCGCAAGCTGAACTGATGGCCGCGCAGGTTGTCGCAGGGTTGACGGGCTTCTTCACTGGCGGTTTAGGCACCGTTTTCACCATGGGCGTGGCTGGTGCTGGCTCGTACGAGATCGACCGCCGTAGCGCGTTTCTTGAAGCGATGTCGTCGCAGGGCGTTGACCTTAACGATGCTGATGCTGTTAACGCGTTTTTGAGCAACGCTCCGCGCTTACAGCAAGCCCTCGATCAGGCGAGCGCACATGCGGCTCCTGTCGCCGCCATCGATGCGCTCAGTATGGGCGTCGCGGGTAAGGTCGCAGGGGTACTCACGGGCGCACGTGGTGCGATTGGCGCAGGGCGTGTGATCGCGCGGTCGGGCGGTAAGAGCCTTCCCTTCGCGCGTCGAGCCTTCGCGAAAGCATTCGCTGAAGCTGAACGTAAGCAGGGGTGGTGGCTCTCCACTCTTGACGACACGCTGACGGGCTCGATCGCAGGTGGCGCGCTTGGTGGCTTGGGCGAGTACTTGGGGCAGAAGAATGCAGGGCAGAAGATCAGCATTGGCGATATCTTCCTCGAAGCGATTGCGGACTTCGCCAACATGCCTGCGGACATGATGTCGGCTCGTGCGGGCAAGGCGCTCGGCGACTTCTCTGAGCGCGCTCGCGCGCAGAAGTCGGCTCGTCAAGCTGAGGCAAGTAAAGTCGCCCTCTCAGCAATGATGAATGCTCAGCTCCATCAGAGCGCCCCAGACGCCTTTGGCGAGTTCGCCAAGCAAGTGGGCGAGATGAGTGGTGAGCCTAACCTCTACATCAAAGCGGACGTGATCCGCGCTAATGCGGAGCTCGCCAACGGGCTCGCCTCAATCTCCTCCGCAATGGCGCAAGCCGTGCAGGAAGCTCGCGAGATGGGGACAACGGTCGCCGTACCGCTGCAGACCTATGCGGCCGAGATCGGACAGAACCAACAGCTCGCGGAGCTTGTGCGCCAGAATGCATCGCGCACGCCCGACCTGATGAGCCCAGCGGAAGTGGACGCGTGGAAGGCTAACCAGAAAAATCAGCAGTTCGCGAAAGAAAATCAGCGCGAGATTATTCAGCAGATTAAGGCGTCAAAGGAGTTCCAGCAAGAGCTCGATGAAGCTTTAGCGCCCATCGAGCAAGCCCTTATGCGCGAGCGTAGCGAAGAGATGACGCCTGACGTGGTACATACCCAGATGAAGTCTGTCCGTGCTGTGCTCGGCAATCTAGCCGTGCTCTCGGGCATGACGCCCACCGAGCTCGTCAAGCGTAATCCGCTTCAAGTTCAGCGCATCGCACAATCGCTTGCGGCTAATAGCCAAACTAATGCGGAGGCGAACGAGTTCCAACAGGTGCACTCGGCGTTACCTGGTAAGGAAAACAAGCACAAGCGTAAGTTTGCGAACTATAAGGAATTCCAAGAGTCGCCCGATGCGTTTGCCCGACAGATCGGGATGTTGCTCAAAGAAGCCACATGGCTCGCGCCATTCACCCACGGCTTAACCCAACGTGACTTCGCGCTCTACGAGATGTATACGCTCAAGAGCGCGCGCCGAGCGCTCGAGCAAGAAGCCGAGAGCGCGAAGAACAAGACCGAGCGCACCAAGGCAGAAAAGAAGATCGCCACGCTCAACAAGAAGATTAAGGAACTTGCGAGCGGTGGCGAGGTCGAAGAGACAGCGTTAGACAATCAACCGTGGGAGAAGACGGTCGCGGACATGGAAGAACTCTTTGGGCGCGTCATTGACGCTACTGAAGACATCATCGACTTCATGGAGCGCAATCTGCTCTACTACGCTAATCTCGCGCCTGAAGACGTGAAGGCGATGGCCATCGAGTGGTACGTGGGCGCTAAGCGCGTCTCGGTCAAACTCGCCGAGCGATATGGCATCTCGCCTGACCAAACGGCGAGTATTCTCGCGGTCTTCTCGCCACAGACAGACTGGAATCTTAACGTGAGTCTTGCCGAGCGTACGCTCGATATTCTCTTCTCTGAAGCGCGGAACACCAAGCCCAACGAAGCGATGGCCAAGCGTATTCGCGAACTCGTCAAAGAAGGCGTAGGCTTTAAAGAAGAAGACGCTGACCTTATCATCAACACACCGTTGCCCGAGCTCATCGAGCGCGCGGAAAAGATCGGCAAGCAGAAAGGAGCAACCGATCCGATGGATCTTGCCTCGCTTTGGATTCGCGCCTATGACGAGACCTTCAACGATCCGCGCTACCGCTACATCCTGCCCAACGGCTCGACAGGCGAAGTGGTGATGACCGAGAAGGGCGCGCCGAAGAACCGTGGGTGGGGCGCCTACGCGCGCACCTCTAAGGCGATTCGATTGTCGCGCGACGAGTCGCCCGACGTCGAGAGTACAGAACTTGGCGACAACCTCAAGGTGCGTGACTTCAATAACAACATCTTCGACCCAGACGATCCGCACTCGGTCACTATCGACACGCACGCGGTCGCCGTTGCGCTTAGCGCACCGCTCTCTGCCAAGGACGAGATTGTGAATCAGAACTTTGGTAAGGGCGCGCGCACGACCGAGTCTGGGCAAAAGGGGTTGTACTCGATTATTGCCGAGGCTTACTACCGCGCAGGTAAGAGGCTCGAGTTACTCCCGCGTGAAGTGCAATCGCTTACGTGGGAGGTGATCCGCACGGTCTTTACGGCTAAAGTGAAGAGCAAGGGGCGCGATCAGATTTTCGCCATTCTCCAACGCTTTGCCGACGGTGAACTCACTGAGGACACGTTCCGCGATGAGGTCGTCAAAACGGCGGCTCCTGAGGGGTTGAAGTTTTCGTGGGATAGTGGCGTGCAAGCGGCAAGCACGGGCGAGGGGTTCACCTCGTCCTACGACCGTTCTAATGTCCCCACATTAATCCGCGGAGACTACAAGCCCAAACCGCAGTTAATGGCGGAGGTTGCGCCGAGTCCGTCTAATGCGGAGGAGGTCGCCCTTTGGAATCAGCTCACACCAAAGAGCCAAGCCGAGGTCACGCGCGCTGTGCTTGAAATGGTCATCGGTGAGGTGGGCGAGATTGAAGACACCTCGATCGACACGCCTAAGTTGCAGCTTGGCGGGTACGCAGGTGGCGTGAACGTCTCGACCGTGCTCAACTTGAAAGAGAACCCTGACAACGCGGTGCGCATCGCATCGATCATCTCTTGGCTCTTGGATCAGGATAGCGTCTATATCCTCTCAAGCACTGAAGCTAAAGGGCTCGATCACGCGGGGTCGATTCACCTCAAACTGCCCGATAGCTTTACCGACGAGCAGATCGATGATCTCTACAAAAACACGTTGTACTCCATTCTCGACAAGGATAAAGAACCGCTGCTTAGTGGTTTCGTGCGACAGGGCAATGTGTTAATATTTGGATTGAAACCTGAGCTTGACGCAGAAGTTGAAGCGCAGAAAGTTTTGGGTGTGATCAAAGCTTTACCTCAAAATGCGGATTTTGAAGTTTCCTCGGGTCAGCTCTACTCTGCGGACGTCAAGCCGTACAACTTTAATGCGGAGACTCAAGATGGCGAACGTGATTCGGCACAAGACGGTGCCACCAGACATGCAGCTCAAAGGGATGCACGTTATCATTCGACCAAAGCTAAGATCCAACAGTTCCGTGCAGAACAAATCAACGCAAGACTCGCAGAACAACGTGAGCGCGCCCAAGGAGGCGCAGGTGAAGTCGGACAAGCCGACCAAGTAAACCAACTCAACCAAGGGGCTCGTGGCAGTTTCGATCCTGCCACGGGGCTCATCAAGCTCTTCAAATCCGCGGACGAATCGACCTTCCTACACGAGTCGGCGCACTACTACCTCAACGCACTCACCAACCTCGTCCTAGATGCTATTGACCGTGGGAACATGACCGATGGCGAACAGGAGCTCATGCGCACGCTCGATGGGTTCTTGCGTTGGCAATTGGTCAAGGGCAGCACCCCTGAAGAACGTGTCCGAAACTTCGCCAGTATGAGCGTTGATCAGCAACGCGACACGCACGAAGCCTTCGCGCGCGGGTTCGAGGCGTACTTGCGCCAAGGCAAAGCACCGACCAAGGGCTTGCGCAACGCGTTCAAGAAATTCAAAACATGGTTAGTCCGACTCTACCGCACGGCGGCTGAGCTCAATGTAGAGCTCACGCCCGAAGTCTCTGCGCTCTACGACCGCCTTTTCATCACTGAAGCTGAAGCAAGCTACATCGAGAACAACGCGAGTATGCGACCTCTATTCTCGGACGAGGATAAGGACAAGGTGGGAGAAGCTGATCTCGCGCAGATTCGCGATGACTTCGAGCGCGCGGGCGCAGATGTCCGCGCTACGGTCTACGCTAGCCGTGAGCGCAACTTCAAGATCCTCACCAACAAGCACGAGCGCGAGAAGCGTGGCATCGAGAAGGACTACGAAGCGATCGAAGCGCAGACACGCGAAGAGGTCGAGGCAGAGCCAACACGCCAAGCGGAAGCCCTCTTAGAAGGACGAGATCCGAAAGCGAACCGCCAAGCGCGTGAGCGCACGAAGAATATCCTCGCGAATGAAGCACGTCGCGCCAAAGAAGGCGATAACGTCGAAGAGCGTTACCAAGCCATCCGCGCAGAGGTCGAAGCTGAGCGCTCTAACGATACCGTCGCCAAGGTGCGCCAGAAGCTCGCCAGTGGCAAGAAGCTCTCGCCCGATGATGTCCTTAACGCAGGTGAAGCAGGACTCTCTGACCGCGCTATGGACGCGCTCGAAGAGCAAGGCTTGGTCGCACTGACCGATAACGATGGTGAGGTCGTCTCTTTGTCCGACCTGCAGAAAGAGCTCGGCGTCACCTATAAAGCGCTCATCGATGCGATCGAGACAGCGCTCTTTTCCAAGGACGAGAAGAGCACGGTCGCCGAAGAGATCGCTCGGCGCTACATCGACCGCTATGGGTATTTCTCCTCTGAAGCGAACACGGTCGCGCGCTACAAGCTCCACCGTGAGAACCTCGAAGGCGTGGGCGTCTCTGAAGAGACGATCCAAAAGCTCGATGAAAAGGGCTACCTCATGCGGGATGGTGAGACGGAAAACACGATGCCGATTGAGTTACTCGCCGACATGGTGGGCGCAGAAAACGTACTCGACTTCGCCGAAGCACTCGCCAATCAAAAGCCCATCGATGAGGAAGTGACCGACCGTGCGGTCGACGCCTTCTCGCGCAAGTACGGGGACTTCCCCGATGAGCGTGGGATGTGGTCGGCGGCGCTTAACTCGCTCGTGCAACACACCGACGCGTTCACGCGCGCCATCGCTGGAGAACTCAACGCTATTGCGAAGCTCCTCAAGATCCCTGCACCTGCTCGTGAGGTACTCACGCGCTACGCTCTGCAGAAGACCAAGGCGACGAAGATCTCGGACTTCCACCCAACGGTGCACACCCGCGCCGAACACAAGGCAGGGAAAGACGCACAGGAAGCGTGGAAGAATGGGCAATACGAGGAAGCTTTCCAGCACAAGAAAGACCAGTTCATTCAGCACGTACTCGCTAAGGAAGCTGACCACGCGCTCGTGCTCATCGAAAAGCGCATCAAGATGATTAAGCGCGCTTTGAAGAGTAAGACGATCGCGGGCGACTTCATGGAGCAGATCGAGAACCTCGCTGCGCGGTTCGGTTTTGTCGACTTCGCGGTCGATGAGAACGCGCCAAGCTTAGAGAGCTTTATCTTGGCTCAGCAAGAAGAGGGCTACGTGTTCGACTTCCCGCAGTGGCTTCTCCGTGGCGGTCAAGGGGCACCACTTCACATATTGCTGAAAAGGTCGACAAATTCGACCTTTTTTGTTTTTGCTTCCAGAGTTCTCTTTGCGAGTGTTTTGAACCGCAAAAAGCTCAGTCAAAAAAAGACTCCCGCAACTAAAATCGTTGCGAGAGTCTCCGTGCGTTTAATTCAACTGTGTTGGTCGGTTAATCAGCTCGACGTCCCATCGTGACGCGATCATTTCCACCGTAGTCCTTCACGGTTCTCACTCCTGCCAGTCCTCCTACGCGGAAAAGACAATCAACGGCCTCACCTTGATCGTAGCCGTGCTCAATTAGCAGCCACCCACCCGCTTTCAAATGTTTTTTTGCATGAGCAACGATTTCTGTAATGGCGGAAAGGCCGTCGTCACCATCGGTGAGTGCTTGCAGTGGTTCATTCGTGAGATTGCGAAGGTGCTCGTCATCAGGACGGATATAGGGAGGGTTGCTTACAATCAGGTCGAAAACCTCGGTAGAGGCAATCGGCTTCCACCAGGAACCTTCGCGAAATTCCACGTTGAGATTTAAACGCTTGGCATTTTCCTTGGCAACATCTAAAGCTTCAGCAGAGAAATCTGTCGCCACGACTTCAGCACCACACTCTGCGGCAAGCGTAAGCCCAATACAGCCACTCCCAGTCCCGAGATCAAGCACCTTGGGCTTGGGCGTTGCCACAATGAGGGCTTGCTCAATTAGCACTTCGGTGTCGGGGCGCGGAATAAGAACGCTAGGGTTGACGGCAAAGTAACGACCAAAGAATTCTTGTTGACCGACAAGGTACGGAATAGGCATTCCCTCAATACGCATCGAGAGGTAGAGATCGAACTTAATCTGCGACATTTCATCGACAGCCTCGTCATCGTGAGCCACCAAATATTCTTTGGGTTTACCCAGAACAAAGGCAAGCAAAATCATCGCCTCGAAGCGACCGACTTTCGGTGTAGCTTCAGTGATGAGATGTCGAATGGTATTGCGTTCAGTTTCGATCATACGTACACGTGCAGGTTAGGCAAGCTTTGCTAAGAGCTCAGCTTGATATTGCGTCATTAAGGCCGTAATGATTTCGTCCAAATCCCCATCAAGCACAGCGTCTAATCGATAAAGTGTGAGGTTAATTCGGTGGTCAGTGATACGTCCTTGAGGGAAATTATACGTGCGAATTCGCTCGGAGCGGTCACCAGAGCCCACTAAGCTCTTACGTTCGCTTGCTTCTTTGGCTTGTTGCTCTGCAACGCGGGCTGCATAGATGCGAGAAGCCAAAATTGCCATTGCGCGTGCTTTATTTTGGGTCTGGCTACGTTCATCCTGACACTCAACCACAAGTCCTGTTGGCAAATGAGTGATACGAACGGCGGAGTCGGTCTTTTGAATATGCTGACCGCCCGCCCCCGATGCGCGGAAAACGTCGATACGAAGATCGGCTGGATCTAAGTGTACTTCTTCAACTTCATCCATTTCTGGGAGTACCGCAACAGTACAAGC
>OGTS01000093.1_pt1 | contig 52605 bp, 42 predicted proteins | sample 1574681 | NCBI WGS metagenome assembly OGTS01 (sample SAMN03295829, study PRJEB24534) | human gut metagenome | isolation source: fecal sample 4 from infant 4 | host: Homo sapiens | place: USA: Pittsburgh, PA | collected 2014-07 | reverse complement strand
ATTTATAATATTAATATGTAACAAATGTTACACATTAAAAAGTGATTTCTTAAGTAATATTATATAAAATAAATTAGCATCCTAAAATACTATTTTAGGATGCTATATAAATTTTTATGTCTTACCTTCCAGTTGAATTTCCAAGTATTGTGACTGTAACATTTCTTACACCCCAATTAGAACATTCAGATTCGCTATCAAAGTAAACATCAATTTTATTCCCTTTAATAGCACCACCACAATCTGCAGCTATTGCATAACCATATCCTTCTACATAAACTGCTGAATTAAATGGGATTACATCAGGATCAACTGCAATTGTACTTAACCCAAAAGGTTTTCTCACACATGAAATACCAGTAGCCGTTACTCCACCACCAGTATACGCTGTAGAAGAACATACAATATCAGTATTTGCAACTGACGTAGAAGAAGTTACAGCTTGTACTTTTTCATTTACAAAAACAAAGTTACACAATAAAGTACATAACATAGTTATTGTAAAGAATTTAAGACTTGTTTTATTTAAAATAAAACAAGAAAATGAGCTGTATTTTTTTCGCATCAATTCTTTTCTCCTTTAATTTTTATAATATAAAAATTATTATACTATATAATGTAAGCTTTGTAAACTTATTCATAAATTATTAACTTATATGTAAATATAATTAATTCGCATATTATTTTATATATTTTTCCAATAAATTCATTTTAATAAAAAAGACTTCATTATTCATATAAGATCATGAAGTCTTTTTATGGTTTTTACTCTATATTTTAATGTTCCTCTACTATATCTGAATTAGAATTTGAAGTATCTATACTTTCTTTTATTCCTAAAATAACAGGTATCCACAAATTAATACCAAACACTGCTCCAAATGCTCCATATAAATAGAGCTTCTTAAACAACGTTCCTGAAAATGATAAAAATAATTCATGAAGTTCCTTTGGATTCATGAGCTCTATTTGATTTTTTGTTATTGCCTTTAATTTTATAGATTCTATTATATTGCTTGAATTATTAATAAAAGAATCTAATGATGAATCACAAAGAATATCAATTATTTGGGATTTAGTATTGTAATTAAAAATGTTTTTCTCATTTCTAATTAATATTTCACTAAAATCATTAATTATTTTAGTAGAATTCTCTATAAATTCACTCTTATCAAATAAACTAGTATATTTAGATATTAAATACTCTTGTGCTATAGATTTATCAACAATATTAGAAATGCGTTTATTTCTTATGTATACGCTCATTAATTCAAATGTTTTCTCTTTTAGAAAATCCTCAATTTCCAATTTATTTGATATGTTGTTTAATAAGTGTTTCATATTATTTAAATCATATTCTTTAAATATATTTTTCATTTCCATATTATATATTGGCTGTATAACATAATCTTCTGATACTCTATATACATAGTCTGATACTTCTTTATTTTTAATATTCTCTGAAATTAATCCTTGAATTAAACAGAATTCTTTATCAAATTTACTTACTGAAGTTTTAATAATTTCTTCATCGATATTATTTAACATAGAGTGTACTAATGCATTAATACTACTTTCATAATATTTTGTTATGTATTCATTATTATTTAGATTTTCACAAATTCCACATATAAATTTGTTTACATTATCCTCATTAAGCGAAGAACAAATTTCATTTATCTTTACTTTATATAAATAATTATCAAAACTGTCTTTAATTATATTAGTTATTTCAAAGAAACGGTCACTTATGAAAACAGGCATATTTTTGTGAATCATAATATTTACTGCCCTATCTACTATGTCATCACCACCAGCCATAGCATAACCCATTTTTTCAAAAAAGTTTAGAGATTCTCCTATCTTTACTTTTATATTGTCCTTAATAAAATTTTCATTGTCTATTAATAGTATTTTTATTTTATAAATAGCAAACTCCGTGAGTTTAAATAAATTTTTATCAATAAAAACTTTTATCTTTCCATTTAATATTGTTTCTATTGTATTTTCATCCTTCAAAATTACTGATGTAAGTTTTGATCCAGAGTTTTCTATTGAGTTTATAATATATCTTTTGCTATTTTTACTAATAAAATAAGAAATATTATCAATAATTTTATTTGAAATTTCTTTGTTTTTTATTATATTAATTACATATTCACATATAATGCTTTCCATTTGAATACTTTCAATCTTATTACTAATATTATTTATTGATTTATTTATTCCACAATTTAAGTATTCTTCTAGTTTATCCTTCACTTCTGGCAAAATAAACTTTTCAATCTTATGAGAACTTTCAAGTATGTTTTCCAAATATTCAAAAGAAACTTGCTTTATTTTTTCTTCTATTTTTGTTTTTTCAATAATGTCATCAATCAATTCTTTTTTAATTAAATCCTCATTTATTCTTGTATTCATTAAATGTGAATTTATCTTTTCAATTGCTTTATTTTTATTATTGATGAAATAATTGAAAAATATTTTATTCAAACTCTTTTCCGTTATATTTTTTTGAGAAATTATAAAATCTGATACTATTTTAAAATCATTTTTTTCTGCAGTTTCAAAAAGTTTTATTTTAATATTTTCTTTATGTTGCTTTAAAATGGAGAAAAGGTAATTTCTATTTAAAAGATCATTATCTATAACATTTCCAATTGCATTACTCATATTATCTTTATGTGCTGGAATATATCCTAATGCAAATCTTCTTATAAAAGGTATTTTAGATAAAAATTTATTTTTAGTATATGGTTTAAATAGCATGTTAATAGCTATAACATTTGTTATTATTCCAACAAAGCCCATAAGTAAAATAGATAATATCTGTTCACTCATATTGGAATAAAATCCATTAATACTTATATTCTTAAAAACCAAACCAAATAATATACCGCAGATAAAACCTAAGACACCTCCAAACATGGATAAAGGCTTAAGCTCATTCCCCATGAATCTTTGAGCCAAATCGCAAATTTCATCTTCATCATACTGCATAAGATTATTTCTAATAGTACCTTTTACTTTTCCTTTTAACATTGAATCTAAATTTTTTACAAGGATATCTTTAACAACTTTAGTTACAGATTCATATACTTCATCTTTGCATAAATTATCATATATAACTTCATAAACATTAGAATTTCCTTTATCTAAAAGATTTACTTTAACAATGCTTATTGTGCTTTTATATATTTCATCTTTAGCTTTTTCACTATTTTTTAGTAAAGTCAAACCATTTATTAAATAATTACTCATATTATGGCATAAGATGTTCTTATTTTTCTTTAAAATCCCATTTATAAATTCATTAATTTTTTCAATATTATCAGTCAATGTTTCTTTATCAATAATAGAAGAAAGTGTAGACTTTTTAAAATCTTGAAAATTACTAGATATTAAAGTTTTTAGATTTTCCAAAAGAATATTATTAATGTTTTGTTTATTTGTTATTATAAGATCATTTATCCATTGTTTAATATTACATTCAAAAATTTCATCTAAATCCCTTTTTAGTAGAACTTTAAATGTTTTTGACATCTGCATATTTAATAAATTATATATTATACTCCTACCATGAATATTGCATTGCTCCTTTAAAAATCCAAATAAATTTTCTATTTGAGAATTTTCAATTAGATTAGTCTTCTGTAAGCTTTCTACAATTTCACTTATCTTAGTGTTTCTAAGATAATTAAGTATTGTATCACATATTTCATCAATAGAATTTTCATCAATATTATAGTTCTCTATATAATTAGTAATTTTTTCCACTATTTGATTTTTAGCAGAAACATTATCTAGGAATAATGCACGGACTTTTGATATAATCATCTTCTTAATTCCTGGATCAAGACTTCCTATAGCTTCATCAATAGAATTCTCAATTATTACATCAAACTCATCTTTATTTTTATTTATCCACTCAGAAAAATATGGCATCATTTTATGTATTGAATTGTTTATGAACTCTGTAAGTTTCTTACTTGAATCCTCTGGAAGAATATCATAGATTGTATAATCCATATCTTTAATTATGTTTAATGCAAATGTTGAAACCTCTTTAAAGTTTGACTTTCCATTATCAGAATTTAAATATGTCATAAATACATCAAATAATTTATCACATATATTATCAAGTTCTTCTTCTGTAATATAATCTGATAAAGTCTTATTGTACAGATTCTTCTGAAGTTCTATCATTATAGATTTTGTATCTATTTTATCATGTAAGTTATTTAGTATATTTAAGATTATTTCATCATTTGAAAATAAATTATTAATTGATTTTTCAATGTTTACTGTTAAATTCTTTTCTACTAAATCTAAATTCTCACAACATAAAATTTCACTAATATTTTCTTCGGAAATTTTACCATACAATTCTTTTACACAATTACTAGTAAAGTTAGTTTTTGCAACTTCTTCTTCAATTTCTTGAATAAATTTTTCACAAATATTTGTTGTAACTTTAAAAGTTATGTCATCATTAAAATCTATTTCATTTATCACTTTATCAACTAAATTAGAATTGACTTTTAATGTTTCTGTAAAACAACATAATATATTGTCAATTATACTTTCGTAATTATGTATATCTCTAAATTCCATATTATTTATTAACTTTTTAAGTTCTTCATTAAAAAATTCTTTTACAATCTCATTAAGTACTTTTTCAAAGTTTTCATTATTAAAATTAGCTAAAATTGTATCACTATTAATAATATCTCTTTGAACAAGCTCGCTTATTTCTTCAATAAATTGTTCTTTTCTATTCTTTATTACTCCGCCAAATTTTGCTGGCAATAAAACTTTATCAAAAATTTTAAATGGAGTATATTCCTTAAAAAGCATGTTTACTGCATATTTGTTTGTAACATATCCAGAAACAGCTCCGGCACCACCTTGCAATAATAACAGTATTAAATTTGATAAATTCATTACATTCACCTCAACAGTATTTTATAACATTCTTGAATAATTAACAAATAAATTTGAAGCTAAAAAATGTGCTGTGAATTTAGCCACAGCACATTTTTTAGAAATAAATATCTCAAAGAAACATGTATTATTATTTGGTTTTAGAAAATAATATTTATACAATCAATCGTATAGTACTGAGCAGAAATTATATCTTAAAATATTAGGCAATAATAAGCTAAGTTATAAGAAGTACTTATTTTACTAAAATTTTAATCGTATAATCTACTTTCTTCTACAATATAAAAATACATAATCTCTTTTTTTGCAATGTACAGTTATTAATATAACACTTAACATATTATATGTCAATATTTTACAATTGATTTCGTTAATACTTTATAATACCTGCCATGGATTGTCTTTATTTTGATCAAAGAGCAAGATGCTTTTTATTGAATTTTCAACCATATCACTTACAGCTTGATCTGTATAGAATGCTGTGTGTGGAGTAACAATTACATTGGGAAAAGACTTTAAAATAGCAAGGTGTCTGTTTTGTAGTATTTTCCCTTTTAAGTCATTGTAATACAGCCCGCTTTCATTTTCAATAACATCTAGTGCTGCGCCTGCAATTTTTCCTTTTTCTAGTCCTTCAATTAAATCTTCAGTATTAATTAGCGACCCTCTGCTCGTATTTATTATAAATACATTGTCTCTCATTTCTGAAATAGTTTTTTTATTTATAATGTGATAATTATCTTCAGTTGCTGGCATATGAAATGTTAAAATATCACTATTTTTTAAAAGATAATCTAAATTTTTGTACTCTGCATATTTTTTTACAGTATCTTTTTCATAAACATCATGAGCAATAATATTACATCCAAAGCCACTTAAATGTTTTATTACTGTCTCTCCTATTCTTCCTGTCCCCAAAACACCTACAGTGAGATTTTTAAGTTCTTTCCCCTGAACCATATTTAAAGAAAAATCTTGAACTGTACTTCTATCTAATATCAATTTCATTTTTCTAACTGACATTAGTATCATCATAATAGCATAGTCTGCAACGCTGCTAGGTGAATAAGTTGCATTTCCTATATGAATTCCTAACTTTTGTGCATTCTCTAAATCAATATGATCATATCCAATTGTTCTTGTAGAAATAAATTTCACACCATATTCTTTAAATTTTTTTAATAATTCTTCATGTATAGGAGTTGTTATTATACTTATGTACTCTATTCCTTTACTTAAATTTACTGTTTCCATATTAGGTTCTTCATCTGTAAGTACAATATCCACATTATACTTTTTGCTGAATTCCTTAAAAAATTCTGTTTCATCTTTTCTATGACTATATGCTAGAATTTTCATTATTAAGCCCCTCTTTTCTTATTGCAATAAAATTTTATATTCATACAAGTAAAGTTCTCTTTCATAATTATATTACCTATATGTTAAACTATTAACTCTATAATTGTAATTTAGAAACTAATATATGGTTTCTACCACCAATTTACAATTATCATATATATTTTATCATAATTAAATCAATTTAGTTATATATAAATGGGAAATATCACATTTTCAATATAACTTGACTAAATATGCCAGTAATTATATAGTAGATAATGTACACAATTATAAGGGGGCGTTTGTAATGAGTTTTACAAATATAAGAAAAATACCGTCTCCAGAGGAAATAATAGCTATGACTCCTCTGGAAGAGCATTTAAAAAAAATCAAAGCTGAAAGAGACGAAGAAATAAAAAATATTTTTGCTGGCAAGAGTGATAAGTTTGTTGTCATTATTGGGCCTTGCTCAGCTGATGATGAAGATTCTGTGTGTGATTATGTAAATAGATTAGCACAAGTAAATGAAAAAGTTAAAGATAAATTATTCATAGTTCCAAGAATTTATACTAATAAACCAAGAACTACAGGTGAAGGATATAAAGGAATGCTTCATCAGCCAGATCCTGAAAAATCACCAAATATGCTTGAAGGTTTATTTTCAATTAGAAAAATGTTTATAAGAGCAATTAAGGAAACACACCTAACTCCTGCTGATGAAATGTTATATCCTTGTAATCACATTTACTGTGATGATTTATTAACTTATGTTGCTGTTGGTGCAAGAAGTGTTGAAAATCAACAACATAGACTTACAGCAAGTGGTGTCGATGTTCCTGTTGGTATGAAAAATCCAACAAGTGGTGATTTAAGTGTAATGTTCAATTCAATACACGCAGCCCATTGTAAACATGACTTTATTTATAAGGATCATGAAGTTACTACAAGTGGTAACCTTTATGCACATGCAATCATGAGAGGTTCTGTAAACAAACATGGAAATAGCATCCCTAATTATCACTATGAAGATTTATTAAGAGTTGCTGAACTTTACAGTGAACATGATTTTCCTAATCCAGCTGTTATAGTTGATGCAAATCACAATAATTCAAACAAAAAATATTTTGAGCAGCCACGTATTGTTAAAGAAATTTTACATAGTAGAGACTGCAATAGTAAACTAAAGAAATTAGTTAAAGGTGTTATGATCGAAAGCTATATTGAAGAAGGATGTCAAAAAATTGATGAACATATTTATGGCAAATCAATTACTGATCCATGTCTTGGATGGGAAGAAACAGAAAAACTTCTTTATCAAATAGCTGAACAAGTATAACATGCTGTTATTATAAACTGTCTGTTTTTCAGGCAGTTTTTTTAATATATGGGATATAACTTAGTCGCCTTGACGATTTTTTTATCTATTTAAAATAAACTTTTAAGAATACCATCATTACTATTAAAAAGTATAATTAATTTGCTTCATGTTAATAATAATTACAGAATTATTTAATAATATATATTCCAATTAACAATTGACATTGTATGCCCTTTTGGGTGCTCCTTGTGTGAGCAATCCACATTTAAGGTGAAAATCTTTACGTGATTTTTAAGACTTATATGTAAAATATTTATTAGAATATATATACAATATTTTATTGACAGAGGTGAATATAATTTGGATTTAGTAAGCACAATAGTTAAACTTTTAGGCGGTTTAGGATTATTCATATATGGTATGAAACTCATGGGTGATGGTCTTGAAAATGCTGCTGGTGATAGTTTAAAAAGCATTCTTGAAAAAGTAACAAGTAATAGAGTTATTGCAGTGCTTGTTGGTACAATAGTTACTGCTATAACTCAAAGCAGCAGTGCTACAACTGTAATGGTTGTGGGTTTTGTAAATGCTGGTCTTATGAATTTATCTCAGGCACTTGGAGTAATTATGGGTGCAAATATTGGAACAACTATTACAGCGCAACTTGTTGCATTTAAACTTGATGAAATTGCACCTTTATTCGTATTTGTTGGTGCCGCTATGGTAATGTTTGCAAAGAATAGAAAACATCTTGAACTTGGAAATATTATATTAGGTTTTGGTATATTATTCACTGGTATGGGTATTATGAGCAGTGCAATGAAGCCACTTGCAAAGACTCCAATGTTTACTCAACTTCTGCTTGCTGTTGGTGACAACTGGATTATTGGTATACTAACAGGTCTTGCTTTAACAGCAGTCCTTCAAAGTTCATCAGCAACAACTGGAATATTAATAGCTCTTGCAAGTACAAATTCAATTACTGTATCACTTGCTATTCCTATACTCTTTGGTTGTAATATTGGAACATGTGTAACTGCGCTTTTAGCAAGTATTGGTACAAATAAAACTGCCCATAAAGCTGCTTTTCTTCATCTCACCTTTAATGTTCTTGGAACTATAATCTTTATACCATTTTTAAGAATCTTAGGTGACTTTGTAGTTACAACAAGCACTGATGTAAGTCGACAGATTGCAAATGCCCACACTATTTTTAATATTACAAACACAGCGCTACTTTTGCCATTTAGCAAATATATCGTAATGTTTGTCAATAAAGTAATACCTGATGATGAAAATGAAGAAAAACCTGGTGTTAAATTTATTGATGATAGAGTTCTCGAAACTCCTGTAATTGCTGCTGGGCAGGTAATAAAAGAAACTATTAGAATGGCTCATAAAGCAAAAGAAAATGTTGAACTATCCATGAAAGCATTTATTGATAGTAATGAAAAACTAATAGAGCAAGTATACAAAAATGAAGAAACTATAAATTTACTCGAAGAAGCCATAACAAGCTATCTTGTAAAACTTGCACAATGCAATTTATCTGAAAAAGAACAAACAATTGTGGCATCTACTCTACATGTTGTCATAGATATTGAGAGAATTGGTGATCATGCTGAAAACATTGCTGATTTAGCACGTGAAAAAATCAATAGAAAAGTTAAATACAGTTTAGATGCATTAAATGATTTAAACGAAATTTATGAATCTGTTGTAAAATCCCTAGATATTTCTATTGGTGCTTATACCGATAGAAACGTCAATGAAGCTAAAACAAACTTTAAAGTTGAAAATCAGATTGATACATATAAAAAGGACTATAGAGAAAAACATATAAAACGACTTTATGACGGTAAATGTAGTGCATTTGAAGGGGCATTATTTCTAGATATCATAAGTGATTTAGAACGAATTGGTGATCATTCTAACAATATTGCTCAAAGTGTTGTAGAAAATAATCAATAACAATAAAAGCATCAATAAATGAATTAAATAATCATTTATTGATGCTTTTAATTTTTATATTAATATGCTTTATCATATTACATCAAATTTTATTATATGGCTTTTCAGCTTATTTTATAAAGCTTCTTCAGCAATATATACTCCCTCTATATTGTTAAGTTGAAGAAGATATTCTCCATGATCACATTTTCTTGCAAGAGTAAGAGTCATTGTAAGTCCAACCATACCTCTTTCCATAGTATCATTTTTCTTTACTTCTATGTTTGATATCTTTGTCCCATCAGATTTTACCATATTTATAAAGTTTGTAACTCCACATATATCTTGAAGTTCTACGTATACTTCAAGTACTTTTGAATGAGTCCTTGAATATAAATCTAATCTATGCAAAAAAGTCACAACAGCAAGTAAATAAATACATGTAATAATTGCCCCTTCATAGAACCCTATTCCAATAGCTAGTCCCATACATGCACATGCCCAAAGTCCAGCTGCTGTAGTAAGTCCTTTTACCTGATTACGTCCAACTACCATAATAGTACCTGCACCTAAAAAACCAATTCCGCTTATCACCTGAGCTCCCATTCTGCTTGCATCTGTAGTTATTCCTAAAACATCCGTCATATACTGACTTGTTACCATAACCATTGTTGCCCCAATGCACACCACAATATGTGTTCTAAAACCTGCAGGTCTTTTCTTTTTTCCTCTCTCATGTCCTAATATTCCTGCACATATTGTTGCAAGAGTCAATCTCACAATAATTGAGACAGTATTTAATTCTCTTAAGTAATTCATAAGATCATTATACGTGTTAATCATAATATAGCCCTCCTAAGTCTTTTTTTAATGTTTTTATTATATAACACATAAAGGCAATGTGTTACCATTAATGACACCATTGCCTTTATGTTTTCATATTTCTTTTTTTATTTATAATTTTTAATAAGTAATCTGTCATATAGAAATAAATTTATTAATTCTTTTTTAAGCTACAAGGTATACTTATTTAGATATAACTCAGTTAAACAGTTGAAGAATCTCGTCATCATTGAGTTTATTTACAAATACATCAGCACTTAAGTCATCACTAAGTACTTTATCTATAAGTTCTCTTTTAGAGTTCTGAAGATCAATGATTTTTTCCTCTATTGTTCCACTTGCTATAAGCTTAATAACTTCAACTACATTTTTCTGCCCCAATCTATGTGCTCTGTCAGTTGCTTGATCTTCTACTGCTGGATTCCACCATGGATCAAAATGAATTACAATATCTGCGCTTGTAAGATTCAATCCAGTTCCTCCAGCCTTCAATGAAATAAGAAATATATTTTTATTTCCATCATTAAATTCATTTACCATTTTCATTCTTTCGCTGCTTGTCATGGAACCATCTAAATAACAGTAACTCATATTATTTTCTTTTAATATGGTACTTATATTTTTCAGAACTGAAGTAAATTGTGAAAATACAAGAACTTTATGATCTCCTTCTATACTTTGTTCCAAAAGTTCAATAAGTGCATCAATTTTCCCACTTGTACCATTATAATTATCCATTATTACAGATGGGTCAAGACATATCTGACGTAGCTTTGTAACATATGATAGTATCTCTATTTTACTCTTTTTAAATTCATCACTTTCAACTTTCTTTTGTATCAGATTCTTTGCATATTCTGCATAAGTTTCATATACAATTTTTTGTTCATCTGAAAGTGGAATATTCATTATTTTTTCAATTTTATCTGGTAATTCCTTTATAACATTTTTCTTAAGTCTTCGTAATATAAATGGTTTTACCATCTTATGAATCTCTTCAAGTATTTCTGGACTTTCTTCCAGTCTTCTGAAGTATCTTGTGGTAAATCTTTTTTCATCATATAAATAACCTGGCATTATAAAATCAAAGATTGACCAAAGCTCCATAAGTGAATTTTCTACTGGAGTTCCTGTAAGGGCAAATCTCACTCTGCTCTTTATTTTCTTAACACATTTTGCATTTAATGAATTATAATTTTTTATATTCTGTGCTTCATCTAGTATGCAGTAATCAAAAAACATATCATAATGTTCAAGGTCATTTCTAAGCATATTATATGTAGTTATTATAACATCATAGTCTTTATAATTTTCAATATATTTTTTTCTCTCATCTGGAGTACCATTGCATATTAGAACCTTTAATGAAGGTGCAAATTTTTTAAATTCACTTAGCCAATTATAAATCAATGAAGTGGGTGCAACTATTAATGTTTTTGAATTGGCTTTTGACAATATAAACGTAATTGTCTGAAGAGTTTTTCCAAGCCCCATTTCATCTGCAAGAATACCTCCAAATCCAAGATAATCAAGAGTTCTAAGCCAATTATAGCCCTGCTTTTGATAATCTCTTAATTTAGCTAAAATACCATAAGGCATCTGGAATGTCTTATTTTCAATATTATTCAGCTTAATCTTAAGATCTTTCATCTCATCACATGTTTTTATGTATCTGAAGTTCTTATTATCAAGATAATCTTCAACGTATGCTCCTTTACTTAAAGGAATTAAAACTGTATTATCATCAAATTCTTCATTTATAACAAGACTGTCTATAAGATTTAAAGCTTCCTTAAGAGCCTCTTCCTCTAAATCCAGATATTCACCATTTTCAAGTTTATAATACTTTACATTATCTCTAAAGCTTCGTAATATTTTTGTAACTTCATCTTCGTGTATATTGGTAAGTTTAAATTTTAATTCAAAGTAGTCAAATTTTCCTTTACGCACTTCTCCTTTGAAGTCGGATTTTTTAATAGATCTTATTCCTTTGAATCTTTCTGAATAAAATACTTCACCGTATCTTTGAAGCTTTTCTATTTCATATTTAAAAAATTTGAATATTTCATCATCATCTTTTAGAAGATAGAATTTCTCATTTACTTCATCAAAACCAAGATTTTTTAGAATATTATAAACTTCATTTTCTTTTTGGGTATCTCTATATATAATCTTATCTTTATATTCTTCGAAAAAGTTAAACTCATGTCCTTCATAAGATACTTTATACTGAAGAGATACATTTTCTCTCTCTTTGTCAAAGTAAAACCTGAAATTAACTGGACCTGAAATTATTTTCTTCCTTATACTTTGTGATAAGATCAGCTGAGAAGAAGTCTTTTGTATATTAGGTATAAGTTTTCTTAAGATTGTCTCCTCATCATTCTTATCAAAAACTACTTTCCTTGTTTTATTGAATATTTTCAAATAAGGTTCAAGTCTCTCACATTGTTCTATAGATGGAATATATAAAGATGTTCCAAACATAAATACATCGTTATTATCGCTTAATGGCTCTGGCATAATATCTAAAACTTCTAAACTTATTTCATGTGATGCTGATTTCAAAGAAAATGATACAGGAATATCACCTTCTATTACATCACATTCAAGTATTCTGTAAAAAAATCCATCACCTAAAAATATTCTATTTTTCTTGACTATAGATAAAAATTCTTTCAACATTATCGATGGTATTGTCATTAGTTTTCCATCGATAATTTTATCTTGTCTTCTTACACTTGTATTGTTTTCACTAAATCTTTTCAAATTGCATATAAATTTAATGAGCCTGCTATCTTCATAAGAAAATTTTTGTTCTTTTATATTAAAAGTAAAATCTTTACCATATTTTATAGGAACATTATTAAACATAGAAACAAGAAAGTGATTTAAGTCCTTAATAACATACATTTTCTTATTTCTAAGACCTAGTTTAAATTCAGCCTGTAATTTTGATGACCAGTGATTTTTACTTAAAATAACTTCAAATTTTAAAATATTTTCTCTTTCATCTATAAGTGTATTAAGAATTTCATTTTCCATAGTTTTATTTTTTTTATTTTCTTTTATTCTTCCATTTAAAATCTCAGATAGTTTTTCATCACAAGAGGCATTATTTACGAATTCATAAAAACTTGCAGCAAGATGTTTACAGCAATAATTTTCTTTTTTAAATTCATTTTTCTCATAGTCAGCACAGCTACAGTATGTGCCAATTATATCCATAGTTTTTATGTCAAATATAATCTTACAGCTATATTCACTAAGAAGACTCTCTGAAATAACAGTAGACTTTATAGTAATAGTATCTTTATCTAAAGTGTTTGTGACATCTTTAATAAGGTCATTTCTAAGAACATCATTAGCAGATCTCATTACTGAAGAAGTTATATTTTTATTAAATTTGTCCATTAATACTTGTTTAATCAATTTCAACACTCCGTACTATTTATTGACTTCAACTATTTTCTTTATTAAGTCTGCTGCTATATATTGAGATTTTGATATACCTTTTCTAAAATACCTTATTTGTTTATATTTTTTCCCCTGCATCTCAAAATCAAGAACATCAATTCTTTCACCTGTAAAAACTGAAGGTTCACTTTTTCCTTTTAAAAAAATTTGTAATTCCATGTTTCTGCCTCTTTCATATTAATTATTAGTTTTATATTCCTCAATTGCTTCTGCAATTTCATTTAAGTATTCCCATCTTTCGTATTTTTCATCAAGCATATTTTGAGTTTCTTCTTTTTCTTTCATAAGCTCATTTAGCTTTCCATAATTTGATGAATTTTTAGCCATTTCATTTTCAAGAGTTGAAATTTTTTCTTCTAATTTTAAAATGTCTTCATCTATAGTTTCAAATTCCTTCTGCTCTTTAAATGTAAATTTAGGCTTATTTTCTCTGCTTCTGTCTTTTGTTCCTTTTGCTTTAGGCTTTTCTTTCTCTTCTGCCACTGAAATGCTGCCTTCTGCATTTTCAATTTCCTTTGCAATAAGAAAATCACTATAATTACCATTATAACCTTTTATATAGCCATTTCCCTCATAAGAGAATATCTTATTACAGATTCTATCAAGAAAATATCTATCATGGGATACAACAACAACTACACCTATAAATTTGTCTAGAAAATCTTCAAGAATTTTTAATGTTTCAATATCAAGATCATTTGTAGGTTCATCAAGAATTAAAAAGTTTGGAGATTCCATTAATACTCTTAAAAGATGAAGTCTTCTTCTTTCTCCTCCAGATAATTTTTCAATAGGTGTATACTGCATATTCCCATCAAATAAGAATCTTTCACACATTGTAGATGCAGTAATCTTTGTTCCATCTTCTACAGGAATGTATTCGCCACCTTCTTTAACATAATCTATAACTCTCATTTTAGGATCCATGTTAGTATTATCTTGAGCAAAACATCCTATTTTAACAGTATCTCCTATTTCAATAGTTCCGCTATCTGCATTAAGTTTGCTTCTTAATATATTTACTAAAGTGGTTTTCCCTGCACCGTTGTGACCAACAATACCTATTCTGTCATTTCTTAAGAAAATATAACTAAAGTCTTTTATAATAGTTTTATCTTCAAATGATTTGTTTATATTGTATAATTCTACAACCTTTTTTCCAAGTCTTGTTCCTACAAAAGATAATTCTATGTCATCTTGTCTTTTAATTGTTTCAGTATTAACAAGTTCATCAAATCTTTGAAGTCTTGCTTTTTGTTTTGTAGTTCTTGCTTTAGCACCACGCCTTACCCATTTCAATTCATTTCTTATTAATGCATCTCTCTTTTCTTCTTGAACTGCTTCTGTTTCCAGCCTTTCCATTTTCTTTTCAAGGAATGCTGTGTAATTTCCTGGATATGAGTAAAGAGTTCCACGATCAAGTTCAATTATTCTATTTGTAGCTCTATCAAGAAAATATCTATCATGAGTTATCATTAAAAGAGCACCTTTTCTACTATTTAAAAATTCTTCAAGCCATTCAATAGAATCTGAATCCAGATGGTTTGTAGGCTCATCTAAAATAAGAAGATCACATGGTGTAATAAGTGCACATGCAAGGGCTATTCTCTTTTTCTGTCCTCCAGATAAATTTCCAACTTTTTCATTAAAGTTTTTTATTCCAAGCTTTGTAAGTATTGTTTTAGCTTCACTTTCAAGATCCCACAAGTTTAATGCATCAATTTCTTCCTGAATCTTAATAAGTCTGCTGTTTAATTTATCAAATTCATCGCTTTTAGCTTTATCTATTTTATTTAATATATCTTCATACTCTCTAAGAGTTTGCATTTCCTTAGTATTTCCTTTAAATATCTGTTCTATTACTGTTACATCATCATGAAAATCTGGATCTTGATCTAAAAATTCAATTCTTATATTTTTACCTTTTGTTATGGTTCCATCAAAGAATTCTTCTTTTCCTCCTATTATTTTTAGAAGTGTTGATTTTCCCGCACCATTTATACCTATCAAACCTATTTTATCGCTATCACTAATTCCTAGTGATACATCTTTTAAAAGAACTTTTTCACTATAGGTTTTACTTATATTTTCTAATGTAATAATATTCATTAATTTCTTACTCCTTTGTGTCTTTATCTATTCATTATTTTATCATACTTATAAGATAATCCAAAATTGAAGTTGTATTAATAAATAATTTCACATAAAAAAATCGCCAAAGCGACTATGTTATATCCCATATGCTAAAAGTTAGCTTTAATAAAATTAATTTTTTAATAAAAAATACTCCTCTTTATGATAGACATTTTTATTATTTTATGTGTCTACCATAAAGGGAGCATATCAAAACATATACAGTGCTTTCTAAAAAACAATAAATATTATTAATCAAATATTTATATAAAGTAAATTTAAATTAACCATTAATTATTATTGTACCTGAATTTGTACCATTAATAATTACTGAATTATTATAATATGTTCCATATGATGGATTATTAGTTTCATTTTCTTTCTTTTCATTTTCAATATTAGTTAATTTTACATCAAGGTTTTTAAAGAAATTGATTATTTCACTTTGAGTAAAAGTGTATATTCCTGCATTGCTACTTATTGTTGCATATATGTCCATCCCATTTGATGATGCATAACAATCAAAATATATTTTATAATTTCCACATGTACATATTACTCCGTTTGCATTATTAGGATCACTATACCAAGCACAAGATGAATTTGCCCCATCATAGTTAGGTGTTAATGCTCCTAGAACTTCAGATATAGTTCTATTTATCCCCAAATTAGAAAGTTTAAAGTTCTTAATACTACTTAAAAGATCCTTATTCTGAGAAGATGACATTGGGATAGTACCAATATATGCATCATAACTCACTTGTGTATAATTTGTTGTTTCTGGTGAATAATATAAATTTCCAATACTATCTGGGATGTTTGTTAACTGTGGAGCTCCATATGGTGCCTTATTATTTGGTATACTTGAATTTACTGCATCATGATAACTAGTTGATGGTGCAGTTGGGAATGTATATGCTGATGCTGGTGAATAATTATTATAACTCTGTGCAAATACTGGTGCTATGGAAAATAAACTTATAGCACCACCTGCAATAATAGCTTTTACAACTCTATTCATAAATTTCACTCCTTTATATTTTTATTCTGTATAATTCTAATATCGTATAAAAACTCAAAATATTTACAAAAAATCGAACCAATAATATAGTTCGATTTTTTGTAAATATTATAATTTGAATTTTTCAAAAATTATTTCTCCATCTTTATCCATATAAGCTTTAAAATTTCTGCTATCTTCTTCTAAAACCTTAGAACGTTTACCAAACATAAAAATTGTATTTGAATATGCCACTTCAGCCGTTACAATACCATCTTTAGGTACTTCTATCCTTGTTGACACTCCTGCAATACTTCCTACTGTTCCAAGCTTTACATCACCTTTTGCAGATATAACTCCCCCTCTTGCAACAGCATCTTTATTTAAAAATTCAATATTTTTTAAAGCTATAAGATTTGTAATATACTCACCTTTTCCTGTTACAAATATATTTCCTGTAGATTTAACAAGAGAATCTTGTAGATATCCAACATAAATATCACTTTGAATAATCATATCATCATTATAATAATCAATTTCTTCTTCAATAAGCTCTAATAAATATTCCAAATCTCTCATTGTTTTAAGATTGGAAATATTCAATCCCATGACCTTGCATCGTAAAAAATCAATCAATTGATTATCAACTTCATCATGAAGCTTTATACACCTACTTATTATATTTAATGATAATTTAGGAATATCTTTATGTCTACTCTCTATTAATATCCTTGCTATATCACAAATTCTTTTCTTACTATTTGAAGAATCATTTATTTTTTTTACACCCTCAATAAGTTTCTCTACTTCTCTTTTATAAACATTTAGTATATCCAAATATTCCTTTTTTTCAATATCAACCTGTCCTGTATATATTTTTGAATTAATTACATTACCGTTAATATTTATTTCTCCTCCAGCTACTACAGAGGCATTATCCACATCATTTTTTATTATCAACGAATTTCCAGCCTTTACAGCCATTCCAAGACCAACACTTCCATCTATTTGAACATCACCTAAGAAATTAATATTTCCTGATTTCATATCAACATTCTTTACGCTATAAACATTATTTACACTTAAAATACCATTTTTAGATGAAGGTCTACCATCTCTAGTTGCGATAACTTTATTATTTTCAATTTTACATCCATCGCCAGCTTTTACTGGTTTACTCTTTGCACCTTTTTTCTTAATTATTTCACCCTTTATATTTTTCCCATTTTGTCCTAGCCTTTCAGGGATAATTTCAGCTAAAACTTCATTACATTCTACACTACTTATTGAATATACATTTTTGTAATCAATTTTTTCCATTGATTCACTCTTGAAATGTGTCTTATCTCCAATATCAAATAATATTTTCACTTCTAGAGGCTTATCATCTATTGGGTTATTTCCTCTTGCAACTAATAATTTTTTTACACTTTCTTCTAAACTTGCTCTTAATATATTTTCCTTTATTAGTCCATATTTAACTCCATTTCTACCCAATTCATTCATTATTTCTGTAACAGTATACTTAGGTAAAAAACCATTCTTTTCTCTTGTGCCCTTTAGTTTTAAGTCACTTTTGAAGTTCATATCTTTAAGTTTAAAAATATATTCTGGAGTGTAGCTTATATCAACATATGCTTCCATTGAATCCTTAGATATGCTTATATTTATATTACGTTTTCCCTCTATTGTTTCACTTACAGTACGTATTTTATCTGCTTCAGTTACATTATACTTAGTATCTTCACGACACAATTCTTCATTTATATAGAGTTTTATTCCTTCGCATGTCATAATAGTAAATGGTGTACTTTCTTCATCAAAATTACTATTAATTATAATTTTTTCATTTTCTACTCCAATTCCATACAAGCTCACATTATTTTGTTCATCATCTATGTAAATATCATCAATATTTTCTGTTGTCTCAGATGAACTATCATAATTATTATCTGCGGCATTATCATAATTTTCTTTTTCATTTATTACTTTGATTATATTGCTAAAATGCTTGTCCAATGTTTTTGCTAACATTCCGCTTAATTTACCGCTCATCTTTTTCAACTCCTTTATCATTATGTTATTTATATTGTAACATAAACGTTTTCAAAAAGATATTCTTATTTTGACTAATTCCATATATTATAATTTTAGCCAATATTATAATATATGAATTAGTCAAAAGTAACATTTTCATTGCTTATATCATACAAAATTTTGACACCTTTATAATTTAGCATAAATCCAATCAATCCAAAAACTGCTCCATAAAAAATTTCATCATTAGCTGTTGTTGTAAGCATCAAATCTCTTCTATTTATATCCTTAGGTAGTCTTTGAAGTTTTATATAATCAAGATTTGTTAATATAATTTGGCCATACAATTCAAATTCTGCTGCAATAAGTGCAGTCTTGTCTGCATTAAGACCTTCATTAATCCATTTCTTTTCCTCTCGTTCAAGCTTTTCTTCCTCATTTTCATAATTACCAGCAGCTTTATCTGAGTTTCTTTTAGCCATTCTCTGCCTAATTATTTCCATAGCTTGATTGGAAGCTTTATATTCTAAAAGGTATCCTAGGGCAAGTATAATCTGTGCCTGACTTTGGGCCTCTAATATTTCCATATCCTGCATATCTTTTATTGTTTCATTATAATATTCTGTATTTTCATCATTAACTTTATTTTTATCGCTTTCTATAATATCACCCCTCATACTTAATATAATATACACTATAAATATTTTTGTGATTTCTAGAAAATCACAAAGTGGCTTAGTCGCTTTTTCCGTTAATAATTTAAAGAAAAAAGACTCTCCCATTAAATGAGAAAGTCTTATATATTGTAAATATTAAGCTCTGTCTATAGAACCGAATAATTCCATTTTTTCTTTTACGATAGTCTTTATAGCTTCAAATCCTGGATTTAATAATTTTCTTGGATCGAATCCTTTACCTTCTAAGTCTTTTCCAGCTTCAATATATTTTCTTGTAGCTTCTTGGAAGTATAATTGACATTCAGTGTTAACATTGATCTTAGAAACTCCTAATGATATAGCTTTCTTGATCATGTCTTCTGGAATTCCAGTACCACCGTGTAATACTAATGGCATAACTCCACAAGCTTTGTTGATTTCTTCTAAAGCATCAAAAGCAAGTCCTTGCCAGTTTTCTGGGTATTTACCGTGGATATTTCCGATACCAGCAGCTAACATTGTAACTCCTAAATCAGCGATTTGTTTACATTCTTGAGGATCAGCAACTTCTCCTCTTCCAACTACACCGTCTTCTTCTCCACCGATTGAACCAACTTCAGCTTCTAAAGATAATCCTTTTTCAGCAGTCTTAGCAACTAATTCCTTAGTTTTTTCTATGTTTTCAGCTATTGGATAGTGAGATCCATCGAACATTACTGAAGAGAATCCAGCTTCCATTGCTTTGTAGCATCCTTCGTAGCTACCGTGATCTAAGTGTAAAGCAACTGGAACAGTGATGTTTAATTCTTCTAACATTCCGTTAACCATTCCAACTATTGTCTTATAACCACACATGTATTTTCCAGCACCTTCAGATACACCTAAGATAACTGGTGAATTATTTTCTTGAGCTGTTAATAAAACTGCTTTAGTCCATTCTAAGTTGTTGATGTTGAATTGACCAACAGCATATTTTCCTTCTCTAGCTTTGTTTAGCATTTCTTTTGCTGATACTAACATTGTACGACCTCCGTATACTTATATATTATTATATAAACTATAATCTATAAGAAAAATTTAATGGTTATAAGTTTACATAACCAATTTTTCTTTCAATGCCTATTATACTCTAAAATTTCTTATATGAAAACAAAAAAATGAAATTTTTATCTCTATATCGGAAATTTTGTTAATTTATTAACTATTAAAAAACACTATTAACCTTTTGTTACAATTTATGAATATTATTTTATTGTAATTTTTAAATTACAATAAAATAATAAACTGAATTAATTATAATATACTCATATGATTATATTATTAAACATTATTATCTTTATTATTCCTTTCTAAATATTCCAACATTGCATCCATATCTTTATCTCCTCTTCCTGATAAGTTAACAATTATAATCTTGTCAGCATCAAGTTTTGGTGCAAGCTTTTTAGCCTGAGCAAGTGCATGAGATGACTCTATTGCAGGTACTATACCTTCTAGTTTTGTTAAATACAAGAAAGCATCTACAGCTTCATCATCAGTTATAGCCTTATACTCAGCCCTTTTTGTATCAGCAAGAAAGGCATGTTCAGGACCTACACCTGGATAATCAAGACCTGCTGATATTGAATAAGCCTCAGCAATATTTCCATTCTTATCATGAAGCACATATGTGTTCATTCCATGTATAATCCCCCTTTCACCTTTACTTATTGTTGCTGCTGTAAGCTCTGTATCGACACCTTTTCCTGCTGCTTCAACTCCTACAAGTTGTACTTCTTTATCATCTATAAAAGGATAGAAAATACCTATTGCATTACTTCCTCCTCCAACAGGTGCTAATATATAATCCGGAAGACGACCTTCAAGTTCCATTATCTGTTTTTTAGCTTCATCTCCAATTACCCTTTGAAAATCCCTTACTATTGTAGGATATGGATGTGGTCCAACAGCTGAACCTAAAAGATAAAATGTTTCACTACAATTATCAGCCCAGTAATTAAGTGCTTCATTAACTGCATCATTAAGAGTTCTTGTACCACTCATTGCAGGAACAACTTCTGCACCCAGTAATTCCATCTTTTTAACATTAAGTGCCTGTCTTTTCATATCTTCCTCGCCCATAAATATTTTACATTCCATTCCAAATTTAGCTGCAACAGTTGCAGTTGCAACTCCATGTTGCCCTGCGCCAGTTTCTGCTATAACCTTTTTCTTACCCATTCTTTTAGCAAGAATAACTTGACCAATAGCATTATTTATTTTATGAGCACCTGTATGGTTTAAATCTTCCCTCTTTAAGTAAATCTTAGCACCGCCTAAATCCTTTGTAATGTTTTCTGCATAGTATAGTGGGCTTGGTCTTCCTGTATAATAACGTAAATAATACTTATATTCATCCCAGAAAGTTTTATCATTTTTAGCTTTTTCATATTCTGCTTCCAATTCATTTAATGCCTTTAATATATTTTCTGGAACGTACTGTCCACCATAATCATTAAATCTACAACTCATATTTATCCATTCTCCATTCTTTATTTTTTAATTGTTTAATATCTATATTTATAAAACTCTTTGTAATTTTTTTATATAACTTGGCTACTATTTCTTAATAAATGCCTTAACTTTTCTAGTTCTTTTATAATAATTTCATTCTTATACATGATTTTTATCTCTTTTATGTTAAAGCTCTTCTTGTATGTTCCAAAATTCTTTTATCTGATTTTATTAATAAGATCTTTCATTTTATCAAATGACTTCATTGTCACTCCATCTTTATTAATATCTTCAACACCAGATGAAACATCTACTCCCCATGGATTGGCTTCTTTGATTTTTAACAAAACATTTTCTGGTGTTATTCCTCCTGCAAGAATAAATTTAAAATCATTATTTAAATCACATTCTTTTTTTATAATTTCCTTAAATGGTGCAAGTGAATATGTTTCACCACTCCCGGGATTACAACCATCTATAAGAATGTTATCCATAACACAATTATTTTTCATTCTCATATAATATGAAACATATTCATTCAAAAATATTTTGTTATTTATTGAAAGTGCTTTCCAGATTTCAAATTTATGATTCTCATTTTTTTTAAGTAAGTTTATAAAATCAAAATTTTCGCTTCCATGAAGCTGAACTACATCCAGGTTCACTTTTTTTAAAACATTATTTATTTCAATAAGAGAATTGTCTTTGAATACACCAACACATTTAATTTCTGGATTTAACTTCTTTCTTAAAAATTTCGCATCGAATGCACTTATTTGTCTTTTGCTTTTTGTAAAGACAAAACCTATATAATCTGGTTTTAAAATATTTAAGTATTCTATTTCCTTTTCACATGTTATTCCACAAATTTTAATTTTAATAAAATCACCTCCTCTTTAAGAAAAATATCACCATTAAATATTAATTATTTTTTTTACTTCATTTTTAAATTCAGAATTATCTATATTTCTCATGAAAAACTCACCAATAAGTACACCATTTACACCATAGTCCTTTATTGTCTTTAAATCTTCAATACTCATTATTCCACTTTCAGAAACTAGTATTTTGTCATGTGGAATATACTTTTTAAGTTCCTTTGTAACATCAAGGGAAACATTAAAGGTTTTTAAATCTCTATTATTAATTCCTATAACATCACAATCATATTTGAGTGCAAGGTCAAGTTCTTCTTTATTATGTACTTCAACCAAGGGCTGAAGATTAAATTTCTTTGCTTCATTATAAAAGTCTCCAAGTTGATCCTTTAAAACAGATGCAATAAGCAGTATTCCATCTGCACCTAACACTTTAGCTTCATATATCTGATAAAAATCTATGATAAAATCCTTTCTAAGTATTGGAGTAATTGAAGATTTTTTAATTCTTTTTAAATATTCATCACTGCCTTTAAAATAATCTTCTTCAGTAAGTACAGAGAAAGCACGTACTCCCAAGTTGTTATAACAAAGTAAAATTTCCATTATATCAAAATCTTCTGAGATTATTCCCTTTGAAGGCGAGGCCTTTTTAAATTCACCAATTACAGAAAGACCATCTTTTAAAAGTGCTTCCTTAAATAAATTCTTGTAATTTCCTTTTGCTCTTTCATTTTCAGCTTTTAATAAATTCAAGGCGTGAATTTTTAATTCAGCTATTGGTATTTCACTTTTTCTTTTATCCACTCTCATTTTCTTTTTTTTAATAATTTCATCTAAAATCATATATGCCCCCAGTTTTAATCTATTTTTTCATAAAAACCTAACAGAATTTCAATTGAAGATAATCAGTTATATTCAAATTTCTAATGAGTTTTCTAACAAGCAGTCAATTCTTCATATTTTTCATATGCTTTCCCACTGTCAATAAGTTCCTTAGCTTTATTTATACCTTCATTTAGTGATTCAACTAGTTCTGCTGCATAAAGTGCTGCACCACTGTTTAACACAACTATATCTCTTTTAGGTCCCTGCATTCCCTTTAAAATATCTATAATAATCTTTGCATTTTCCTTTGGTGTACCACCCTTAATTTCATCTGCATTAGCAAGCTTTATCCCCAAATCTTCTGGATTTAACTTATATATTTTAAGTTCTCCATCTTTAAGTTCACAAACGCTTGTTGTTGTAGTTGTTGTTATCTCATCAAGTCCATCATCTCCATGTACAATAAGAGCTCTATTTAATCCAAGATTTTTTAAAACAAGACCTGCACTTTCAAGAAGATTTCCATCATATATTCCCATAAGTTGCCCTGTTAAAGGTGCAGGATTAGAAAGTGGTCCTATCATATTAAACAAAGTTCTTGTACCAAGTTCTTTTCTTTCATTTGCAACATTTCTCATTGCCCCATTATATTGTGGTGCAAACAAAAAGGCCATTCCTTTTTCCTCAATTACTTTCGCACTTTCATCTTTACTATAATCTGTTTTTATATTTAATTCTGTAAGCACATCTGCACTTCCACTCTTGCTTGAAACTGCTCTGTTACCATGTTTTGCAACCTTTGCCCCACCACTTGCTGCAACTATTGCTACTGCTGTTGAAATATTAAATGTCTTTCCTCCATCTCCACCAGTTCCACATGTATCAATAAGATGCTTTGGATTTTTAATTTCTACAGGAATAAAGTTATCTCTTAATGCTTTTACTGCACCAAGAATCTGCTCTGGGGTTTCTCCATTTATCCTAAGCCCCATTAAGAAGCCTCCAATCTGACATGAAGTTGCTTCACCTTTCATTATTTGATTTATAACATCTCTCACATCATTTTCACTTAACACTTCTCTTGCTCCCAATTTTTTGATTGCTTCCTCAATAATCATTTTTAATCCCCCTCCTTATTTAGTTAACAAGTAACAGTTAATAAGCTTTTAAGCTACAACTTTAGATGCTCATTGGCAATTAACATGTAACAATTAGTTTTATTGCCCCTGAAAATTTATATCTTTTTAAACTTAAACTTTAATTTCTTTGTTACTTCTGTTCTTCGTTACAGATATTAATAACAAAATTGCTTATGATATGCTTTCCTTTAGGTGTATAAATTGATTCTGGATGAAATTGAAGTCCATAAACATCATGTTCTTTATGTTTCACTGCCATTATAATATTGTCATCTATTGTAGATCCTATAACATCAAGACATTCTGGAAGTGACATATTATCTACTATTAAAGAATGATATCTCATAACATCCATCTTCCTTGGAATTCCTTCAAATATTAATTTGCCCTTTACAGATATTTTTGAAGTCTTTCCATGGTATATTTCGTCTGCACGTATTATCTTTCCACCATAAGCCTGTGCAATACTCTGATGTCCAAGGCATATTCCAAGTATAGGATATCTAGCTCCAAGCTTCTGCACTACATCTATTGAAATTCCAGCATCATCTGGAGTCCCCGGACCTGGTGAAATCACTATTCCTTTTGGATTTAATTCTATTATTTCATCAATGGTTATTTCATCATTTCTTACAACCTTAACTTCTGCAAATTCCCCAATATACTGATAAAGGTTATATGTGAATGAATCATAATTATCAATTAAAAGTATCATCTTAAAGCCTCCTTTAATGCCATTAATTTATTCTGAACCTCTTCAAATTCCTTTTCTGGGACAGAATCAAAAACAACACCTGCACCTGCTTGAAGATATGCAGTATTGCCTTTCATTACTATTGTTCTTATTGCTATTGCCATATCTGTATCTCCTCCATAGGAGAAATACCCAACTGACCCTCCATAAATATCACGTCTATATTCTTCTAATTCTTCAATTATTTCCATTGCTCTTATTTTAGGAGCTCCTGATAAAGTTCCTGCTGGAAGGCATGTACTTAATGCTTCAAAACCGTCTATATTTTGTAATGTCTTTCCTGTAACTGTACTTGTAATATGCATTACGTGAGAAAACTTTTCAATTTTCATAAAGTCTTTTACTTCAACAGTTCCAATTTCACTTATTCGCCCTATATCATTTCTTGCAAGATCAACAAGCATAACATGTTCTGCAAGTTCTTTTTTATCTTGAAGAAGTTCTTTTTCAAGAGCTGAATCTTCCTCCTGAGTTTCGCCTCTTTTTCTTGTACCTGCAATAGGCTTTGTAGATGCTCTCCCATTTTTAACACTTACAACACTTTCTGGTGATGCTCCTATAACTTGATAATCATCATAATCAATTAAATACATGTATGGGGATGGATTAACTTCTCTAAGTCTTCTATAAATTTCAACGAAGGATTTTTGTGTTATACATTTCATCCTTAGAGATGGAACAAACTGAAAAATATCACCTGCAAGAATATGTTCTTTTCCTATACGTACATTTTCTTCATATTTTTCTTTTGAGGTGCACAATTCAAAATGGACATCTTTCTTTTCTTCAAATTCTTCTATATTAGTAGGTCTGCTTAACAGTGAAAATATATATTCTCTTTGATTTTCAACTATGCTTTCATATTCCCTAGGGTCATCATTTAATATGTTATCAATGACAAATACCTTGTGAGTAAAGTGGTCATAGCATATATATCTGCTGTATAAATTAAATCTTATTAAAGGTAAGTCAAGTATATCTGGATTATTAAATTTAAGTCTTTTTTCATACAAACAAATTGTTTCATATCCCATATATCCTATAGCTCCGCCTTTAAAAGAAAAATCATTTGTACTTTCGTCAAAATCTAATCTTATTGATTTTTTTAGTTCATCAATATCATCTATACTTTCTCCCAAAATTTCCTTATATGGATTTTCACCTAAGTATGAGTATCGTCCAAAATAATTTTCTGTACTTCCACTTTCAAAAATGAATTTTCTTCTTCCCTTAAATCCATTAAAAATTCTTATGGGTGTAACTTCATCACCTCTATATTCTGTTATTAATGAAAAAACCTTATTTTCTTTTCTTTTTTCATTAAACTGATCTTTAGAAATATTTATCATCTAACTACCTCCTTTAATTCTTCTACTCTTTAAAATTCATAAAATATATAGTAAAATCCATATTTTTATACACAAAAAAAGTCACTTCATCTCATATTGGGACGAAGTGACTCGTGGTGCCACCCAAATTTTATGTAAAAATAGCTTAGGAAATTTAAATATATTATTCTCAAATACTAAAATAAAACAACATACGTATGTTAAAAAATTATATTATTTATAGTACTTTGAAAAAAACAAAAGCACTTCATCCTTAATACAGGACGAAATGCTATAATTTCGCTATGCCACCTATGTACATACTTCAATACAGATACTCAAATTTAATACTGAATCCACAATAATAAATAATTTATATCCTGTCAATATAACGGTAGACTTCCGTATATTCCTACTTTAAAATAATTTCAGAATATCACCTCAAAGACCCATTCAGCAATATCTACAGTATCTGTTTCTCACCAAAATAACAGATTCTCTTTACACTAAGCTTTATTGCTTACTTTTCTTATCAACGGCTTTTTAAAGCATATTTACTATATTTGTAATATATCATACAAGCTAAAATATTTCAATACTTTTTTGTTAAAATTTGAGATTTTATTTTAAGTTCAATAATATTTACAGTGAATGTAAAAATACTGTAATGAATTTATTTAATTTGTATCTGCTATATTTATTACAATATATATGTTGCACTATGGAATTTGCAATTACTACTATGTCAATTAATATATATAGTATTAAATATAATACATATCGTCTTTTTCTTTATTCTTATACCCCTCTGAAAGATCTTCTAATGTCATTGAACAGAAAAAGTTTCTGATTTGTTCATTGGCTTTACTCCATAAATTATCAATAAGATAATTTTCCATGTCATTATCTTCTGCTTCTACATCAATTAGCAAAAGATCTCCTTCAAGTACACTTAATATTTGTGCAATGGTGAAATTCTTTGGTTCATCAGTTAAAAAATAACCTCCCTGAGCACCTTTTTTGGCTTTAATAATACCACCTTTTCTAAGTGATGAAAAAATTTGTTCTAAATATCTTTCTGAAATATTCTGTCTTTCTGAAATACTTTTTACTGTAGCCATTTCATTACGTGAATACACGCATATATCAATAAGTGCCCTTAATCCATATCTTCCCTTTGTTGAAATTTTCATTTAATCACCCTTATAAACTCTTTTCTATTTAATCTCTTCTTTTTATTATTATACTATATAATCACCATTCTACAATAACAAAATTGATAACTATTCTTATTTAGATTAAAGTTCAACAGATCTTCTTGGAATTTTAAATCCTATAGTATCCTCTATTTCTTCCAAAGCCCTTTTATTTTTAGGATCTACAAACATACATGTAATTCCTTTTTCACCAGCTCTTCCAGTTCTTCCTATTCTATGTACATAACTTTCAGGTGTTTCAGGAATGTCATAATTATAAATATGAGTTACACCTGTAATATCAAGTCCTCTTGCAGCAACATCAGTAGCAATAAGATATTGTAATTTTGCTTCTCTAAATGACTTCATGATTCTTTCTCTCTTATTTTGAGCTATATCACTATGTATTTTTGCGCAGTTATACTTTCTTGTTGCCATTACTGTTTCAAGATCATCAGCTCTTCTTTTTGTTCTACAGAATATAATAGCCATAAACGGATTATCTTCATCAAGAACCTTGCATAAAGCATCTCTTTTCTGTCTGTCAGTTGTTTCAACTACAAACTGCTTTATTGAATGCATGTCAACTTCTTCTTTTTTTACAGAAATAATTGCAGGATCATTCATGTACCTATATGCAAGTTTTTTTACTGCTGAATCCATGGTTGCTGAAAAACAAAGCATCTGCTTTTTCTTTGACATCTGTTCCATTATCTTTTCAACTTCATTTTTAAATCCCATGAAAAGCATTTGATCCGCTTCATCTAAAACAAAAATCTTTACAGTCTTTAAATCTATTGTCTTCCTTTCTATATGATCTAGTAATCTTCCTGGCGTTGCAACTATTAACTGCACATTTTTATTAAGCTTTTTAAGTTGTGAATTTATATCTTTTCCCCCATAGCATGCAAGTACATTTATTTTTTTGTCTTCATTTAATTTATCCGCTTCATTTGTTATCTGAAGTGCAAGCTCTCTTGTTGGTGTAAGTATAAGTGCTTGAACATCCTTTGATTTTGGATTTATCTGTTCAAATATAGGTAGTAAAAATGCAAGTGTTTTTCCAGTTCCTGTCCCTGCTTCTGCAATTATATCTTTACCATTTTTTATTATTTCAATGCTTTCCTTTTGAATTGGAGTTGGTGCACTAATTCCATTTTTCTTTAATATATCAACTAATTCTTTAAATATTCCAAGTTTTTTGAAATCCATTATATCAAACCTTCCTCGTTTATCATATTCTCATTTATCATATTGTTGTCTTCTATAGTATAAGTTAATATTAGTAATTGTCAAATTAAAATCCCGTAGTTATTATTAAAGTTCTCATTTATATTGTTATAATAAATTTAATTTATCACAAGGAACATCCAATTTAAATTGTTAATTGTAATTTATATACCCAATATAGGTTGAATGTTATCTCTCTGTACAATTGCAACTGAAGCCTTTAATGCATAGCATAAAGCTAAAATTCCAAGTATACTAGAAATATTAATATCTCTACTCGGTTGCAATGAATATTTATATGTGCCTTCTGCTTTTTGTTTTACACGTATATTATAAGTTTCAAATGCAATATAAGTAGAAATTAACCTACTTGTAAAAAATCCATAGACAGCCTGAAGAGCTAATGCATCTGGGTTATTCTGGAGATTTGTTGTATTATTTATTCCACTATTATTTTCATTATTATTATTATTTTCCTTATCATTACTGGCTGAAATTTTTTCTAATAAAAGTTGTATACCTTGAGATGTTGAATTAATAAATATGCTGTCTGAAGTTAAAGTTATAAAATTAGCAAATTGTTGAAGGTACAATAATTGTAATAAATACTTATCATCTTCATTCATGTTTCCAAAATCAATATTATTATATTGATCATTATTCTGTGATTTTTCTTTATTTTCATACTGATCTTTTTCATTATTTAAATTCTCTTGTGATTCACTATTGTCATATTTACTATATAAATCTTCTTCACATGTGTTTTTTTTTCTTTTTTTATTAGTACTCTTCTTTTTTGACATCTTGATGCTCCTAAAATTGTTCCCTAGTCTATAATATTTGTAAATAACTTACTTTGTTACATAAAAGAAAACTATAAAAATAGCAAATAATTTTTAATTTAAGTTTTTAAAAATTATTTGCTATTATTAAAATACTATTATAAATAATAAGTCTATTTTCACCTAATAAATAGTGATAAGAGCACTTTTCATTTATTATTTTAAAACCTTCATCACTGGAATAATCATAGCCATAAGGTATATCAAGTAGGGTTGAGAAATATTCTTTATAATTAGCATTACAGATATCATATTGATAATTAATAAAATATCTCAAATAGTGCATACAGTATTTAATTTCCCAAATAATTAAAAGCTTATTTCCAGTGATTGTTTTTAATATCTTACTATTTATAGTCTTTGGATAACAATTAATTTCACATATTTTTATCTTTTCACATGGTCTTAAGCATATTGTAATATTACTAGATACTGATGTTTGTTTGAATATATTATACATAATGTATGTTTCAACCTTGTTAGTTGATAAACACATTTCAATTGGTTTTTCTTCAACATTATATATATAATCATAGCAAATAAATCCTTTATTATTAATACTATCAATATATTCATCCTCATATATTGCAACTTTAAAAGTAACATCTGCTTTTTCATGACACTTTAAATTACCAATATGCAGTTTTTCTGTAGTTGCTCCATACTGAGTTATACCATTTATCTTAACAGAATCCTTTATAAACAAAGTTTCTTTAGGTATTTTATCTTTTAAACATATATTTTCAACAGTTTTATTGCTTATATTTGTAATATTTATTGTATAAGTAAGTACATCAGAAATAGATGCAATTACTTTATCTACTTCTTTCCTCACACTCAAATTTTTATCAAGAATAGGTGTTACAACACGGTTACTTAGTATTGTATCATATATAACTGGACCCTCTTCTGAAACCTTGTACCTGTAATTCACTCTTCCTTGATTAATTACTATCAAATTTATCATCCTTACTACAATTGCTTTTTTCTATTTTTATAAATTCCCATCTTTACAAAGTACTTTTTTATTATTACAAATATATTCAATAAAAAGTGTAATGCTTATAAAAACATAGTTACACTCTATATTTGTTATTGTAACATCTTCTATGCAGTAATCTATATCATAATAATCTTCTTTATTTGTATCACCTGGAACGACAATAAAAGTGCTTAATGGAATATCTTTTTTTATATAAAAGCTCTTACTTCCATAATTAATATAAAATGAAGTGTGTAAATACCCACATAATACTAATTTTTTACCACTTAATCTTTGTCCTTCATAAGAAACACCTTCAATAGTGTCTATTAAATTTACGCATGGTAAATGTAAAACTGCATTTTTAAAATCTATATACTTATTGTCTATATATTCACAAAAACTAAATTTATTATTTACATTAATTTGCTTAAAATATCTTTTTTTATATGTGTTATCTATAAAATTTTCATTTATTGTTTTTGCAATATCACTCAATTTTTATTCCTTTTTTATTAATTTCACTAACTAGTATATGATTTTCATGATAAATTGAGCTAAAATGTAATAATTTCATTTAAAGAATAATAATTTAAACATACATAAATTACTTCCTTTAATCTTATATTTTAATAAAATACAAAATATATATGTTGCAATAATTATTCTGCATATAATTTTAAAAATCCTGTAAGGATTTTCACCTTAATTGTCAATTCTCAATTGTCAACTGTCAATTACAATATATATACACTACTTAGAAATGAACAATTATTAAAAAATGCGTAACCCCTAATCTGGACTTACGCATTAAAATATTTATATTAAATTAGTAATTATTTTTACTATTAGCACATATCTACAATTTGAACTTTATATACAACTGTTATAATCTGTCCTGGTGTCATTGTTCCTAAATCAAATCCAGCTGATGGATTATAGTCTGGATAAGGTGTTCCATTTATAGTTGTTGATCCTATAACAAACATTGTATTATGAGGTGTAGGATCCTGAAATACAACATTTGTAGCATTAATATTTCCTACATTCTGAATACTAACTGTATAAGTTATCTGTTCTCCTCTTGTTGCATATTGTTTATTAGCAGCTTTTGTTACATTAAGACTTCCATATGCTATATTTGTTGTTACTGTATTTGAATAGCTTGTATCAGTGTAATATGGCTGTTTTGGATCTACTGGATATTCAAAAGCAATAACTGCTTGGTTAATGACTGTATTTGTTGCTGGAACTGAAACTACAGTTACTACGAATTTTACAGTTACTACATTACCTATTCCTATATCTCCCAAACTAAATCCAGTTGTTGGATTACTTAATGGTTGGCTTACTCCATTAACTTTTACGCTTCCAGTCTTAAATGTTACTCCATTTGATGGTGTATCCTGGAATACCACACTATAATCAATTACATTACCTACATTAGTCAATGTGATTGTATAAGTGATTTCATCACCTATAGTGGCTATGGTTTTATCGACAGCTTTAAGTGCAGTTATCTTACCTAAAACCACATTTGTTGTTACTGAATTACTTGGTACATCCTTAGTTGTTACTGAACCACTTGGATCAATTCTATAACTAAAGTTAATATTAGAAGTATTCTCTACATATGCTGGAGTTGGAAGTGATGTTACTGTAGCTTGGAATTGAATGAGAGAAGTATTTCCTGCTATGAGATTGTTTGGCATATTAAATCCTGCTATAGGATCATAAGTTGGATAACTTACTCCATCAATGACCAAAGTACCAGCTTTAAATGATGCACCATTTGATAAAACATCGCTAAAGAACAACTGAGATATTGTTGTATTTCCTGTATTTTTAATTAAAAGACTATAGTTTAGAACATTCTGTATTGTTGCATATACTTTATCAACGACCTTAGACACTGTCATGCTTGGTTGAATTATTATAGTATTTACAGTATTTGATTGATAAGATTTAGTATAATACTGACCATTTGGATCAATCTTATAACTTAATGTTCCAACAGCATAGTTTATTACCGAAGCATGTGTTGGTAATGGAATAACAGTTACAGTAAAGACCACAGTTACAGTATCTAATGGATTAATGTTTCCTAAATTAAATCCTACAGTAGGATCATAATCTAAATGAGTTGTTCCATTAACCTTTACAGAACCTAAATTGAAAGTTATATCGCTCTGTTGTGATAAAGTAAAGTTGTAACATGAGTACCTAATAAATTATAATTTTATTAGGAAAAGGGGAATAGATTATGGTACAACATTTTGAGGAAGAAGTAAAAAGAAAAATAGTAGCTCTTCATGTTGAAGGAAGAAAAATTAAAAGTTTAGTTGATGAATATAAAGTATCAAAGGCTAGTATTTCAAATTGGGTTAAGCAATACCGCAGCGAATGCCAGACAAACCAGGATTTAAAAAGCGAATATGATTATCTTACTGAAAATAAGAAGCTTAAGAAACAGCTTCAGGAAATGCAGAAGGAAAATGATTTCTTAAAAAAAGCAGCGGCATTCTTTGCAAAGGAAATCGATTGATGGTTTATCGATTTATTGATGATAATAAACAGCACTTCGGTGTACGATGGCTGCTTAGACGATTTAGTATCTATCCTAATGCATATTATAACTACAAAAAAGCAAGAAAACAGGCTTATAATGATAAGAAGAAGTCTATATATTCTACAATAGAAGAAATCTATCATGAAAATAATGGTGTATTAGGCTATAGAAATATGAAAATATTCTTAGAACGTAAGCATATATATTTAAGCTGCCAGACTGTCCATAAATACATGAATACTGACTTGAAGATATATTCTATAGTTCGTAAAAAGAAGCCTTCTTACAGACATGGAAAAGCGTACAAGAAATTTCCTAATTTGTTGAATCAAGATTTCGCAGCTGCAAAAATTAATGAAAAATGGTGCACCGATTTCACATATATTACACTTGCTAATGGTCAAAAAAGATATAACTGTTCAATCGTAGATCTGCATGACCGCTCAGTTGTTGCATCACTTAATGGTAAAGAAATCACGTCTGATTTGGCTATAAAAACAGTAAAAAAGGCATTCGCCGCGCAGCATATTACTAATAATGGTAATATATTACTTCATAGTGATCAAGGTACTCAATTCACGTCAAAGGAGTTTGTTAATTTCTGCAAAGGTAACGGTATAACGCAAAGTATGAGTAAGGCTGGTTATCCCTATGATAATGCACCTATGGAACGATATTTCAACACTCTTAAGAATGAATTGATAAATCTAAAATATTATCATAATGATAAAGAGCTTAATTCAGATATCGATAACTTTGCATACGTCTGGTACAACCACTTACGTCCACATACATTTAATAATGGTCTAACGCCATTTGAAGCAAGATATAAAAAAAATTAGGTCAAAGTGTTACAAAAACACTTGACCACAACAAAATCTAAACTTATTTTTATACATAATTTTAATAAACCATGAATAAATTAATTCTTTTACTATTATAATAAAAATGAATGAACTATTTATATTATTTTATAAGCAACATATTTTATTGAGGGGGGATATCTTCAATAATGGACATTAAAATTGCTTCAAATACACCAACACTAGTAAAAAAAATACTTGGTAGCAATACTTTCAATTCATCAGAAAATGGAAGTGTAGATACACAGACTTTCACACTATGTTCCAATACTTCTTATATGGATAATTCAGCTATAACAATAACAAATATAGAAACATATTACTCTGATTTAGGATTATTAAATGTTCTATCAGATACAACATCAACTGAAAGAGTGACCACATTAAATCTATCAAAAGATATTTCTGAAGAATCAATTCCTTCAGTTATAAATACCATTCCAAATATTAATAAATTATATGAAGAAACTTTACAAATGATCAATAATAGCGCTGATTCTAAGGATTATATATCAAAAGAAACTTATCTTCTTTTAGGACTTCAGAATCTAGTAAATATAGATTTTACTATTTCAGATTATATTTCGTGTAATGATAATATAAAATTCTGTTGCTGTTATGATTCTTTAAAGAATTTTATAAACAGTGCATGGACTATCATACATTCTATATGCATTTGTGATAGGTATCTTTATTTTTTGATTGGACAATCATCTATAACATATAACTATAGCTTAAAGATCTATAATGAACTTGTTTTATCAACAAAGCTTTTGGATAATACTATAGATAATTTAAGCATAGATTCTTCTTTCAACACTAATGATAAACAATCATTGATTTCCATAAAAGCTTCCTTGAAAAATCATATTGAAAATATTGAAGTTTCAGAAAATAATATTCCATCTTTTTTAGACTTTGAAAATGTATGTTCAAAAATAATAACTTCATTGGATTTATGTTTAAAAATTATTTCTTCATCCACTGTTTTTAACTGTGATGCTAATTCAATTAATCCTATTTATTCGTTAATAAATACAGTAAATCTTATAAAATATACTCTTGCAGCTATAACCTCTTCTTATTCATGCATAAATGACGATTATCAAACAATAGTAAGTAATATTAAATCAGCATTATCTTTTTTAACATCTATTGTAGCAATAAATAATGATATTAATCTTGTTAATAACTTTAATTCTAATATAATATTAAAAAAGACTTCATCAAAAGTATTAAATACTGAAAATAGCAATGATAAATTAAATTCTAATATTCTTACATCATTTAATTTTATATCTGAAAACGGACAACCATTTAATATAGAATCATCAAATTTAAAGATAAATAACAATGAAAATATACAAGAATCTACTAAAACTATAAATACTGAAATATATGATAATAATTCTTCTTCTGAAGAATCCATAATAACAAAAAGCGTTACACTAAATCTATCATTTTATGTGTGTAATTTAAATATAAGAGTTTCAGGGACAATAGGCTCTGATAATTTTACAGCATACATTTTCTATTCAAATTTATATAACTTGAGCTATTTTGGAATTAATGATACAAATGTTACTATAAATGTGGATATTCCTGAGAATACAAATAAATTTAATATTTCAGAATGTTTAAATCCCAGTATTAAGGCATCTTCTGTCACTCCAAATTCAAATTATAGCTTAACATCTAAAGATAGTTTTAACGCAGATATTAAACTTGAATTTACTCTAAATGGTGAAGTACTTATAACTTCTATATTACCTATAGTCATTGCAAAATAAAATCCTTGTTTAGAATTTTATCATATTCTAAACAAGGATTTTTAAGTATTAGAAATCAGTATATTTGTAAGCGCTGATATTGGTTTAATAATGGGAACCTGTGTTGAACAACTACTACATTCAACATTATTTATACATAAAATAAATTCATTTGAAAGCATGTCATTTATACATTGAGCATTTTGTATTTTAGCACTTATTATTACATCTATCTTCTTATTTTTTATTTCATTTGAATTATGAAAATTTACACTTACCCATGTTCCATCCTGAACAAACTCTAAGTTTTCTATCTTTTTACCATCTATTGAAGCATAACTTTGCATATGATCAAATATAAGATTTTCACCTATGTTATTTTTTAAAAGAATATCATAATTTACATTTGTATCTAAAGTATTGAATGAAGCTTTAGCGCTTATTTTTTCCCCATCTATTGCAGGAACTATATTAGTAATTTTTTCTGCTTTCATATTTATTTTAACACTATTAAACTTTATATTTATTAGATTTGATTTTGTTATTAAACCATCTACACCTTCGTATCCCTTTATTTTAATATAAGCCATATTGCTAATTATATAGTTACTTTCAACTATTGCTGCAAGATCAGTTATATTTGTTGCGATTGTTATTTCAATTTCTTTGTTTTCTTCCACTGCTGGATTATCAATTTCTATCTTTAATGCTTTCTCACCATCATCATATTGAAAATTCCCCTCAATAATTTCTCCTTCACATTTTACAGAACTGTTCTTGTAATTAAATGTAAGTGCTCTATGGAGAGTTTCTTCAATAATAAATGAGCTATAAATTTCTTTTATACATGGTGCATTGAATTTAACTATAAAGTTAAGCGAATGATTATATACAGCAATATTTTCTTCTATGTCATTCAAAATTCATACTCCCTTTTCTTTATAAATTTTATTATAGTCCTTATATGTATATTTCCAATAGATATTTCATATAACAACAAAATAATTCTAAAGACAATTTATGTATTTTTGTTTTACATAATAAAAATACCCCAAGATAAAAATCCTGGAGCATATCTTTATAAACTTTAAAGCTTATAATCTAAGTTATAATACAGAAAGTATTATTTATATTAAGATTATTTTTATACTGTTCTATTTACTGGTTGAGGACATGGTTTAATATTTGTGCAAGGTGACAATGGTGGACATACAGGTGTTGTTGCTGCACCATCAGTACAAACTACTTGAGCACCTGAATTAGTCATTACAGCTAATTTCTCTGTTGTTGTAGCATAAATTTGTTTATTTATTACTAATGATAAATCACCTGTTGCAACAAATGTCGCATAAGTTATAGGATCACCAGTTGCTGGTGCTGTATAATTATAAGTTGAATTTACTGGTCTTATACAGTCAACAATTATACAACTATCAAATTCTTCACTAATGTTTAATTTTGTATTTGTTGGTAAGCATAATCTACCTGCAAAATTAATACTTAGTGGGAATCCTAAATTACTTAATAATGTTGGATTACCTAAACTTGTTTGAGATTCTACTGACCCTGTTCCTATTAAGTTTGCTATAAATGGAGTTCCTCCAATAGTTCCTGTTATAGAAATACTTAAATTACAAACAGAAAAAGCGATTCCTTTTTCTACAATTTTAGTCATTGCATAAGCTTGTTCTGTCTGATTACAGCAGCATGAATTTGTCTTAATGCTTCCTGCAAATTGATTGTATAAAGGTGTTGTTATATTTCCGCTTGTACACGAACATGCAGCTTGAGAAGCAGTTAAAGTAAGAGATTTACTATCTACAAATCCACTTATTGTAGTATTTTCTGAACCTATACAGTCATAACTGTAATTTACACCTGTAATACATATTTTTCCTGATGGATTAGTATTTTGTAATAAATTAGTCTGGAATACTAAATTTGTAGGATACCCAGTTTCATATTTATTTATACACATACAATTTTGAATTACATCAGCAAGTACAGGTACCAAAACTTGAGTTGATACGTCTCCCTGATTTATTATTACTGGTGTATCACAAGGAGTACATCCACAGTTTATTTTTGAAACACTTGAAGAATTCGTAGAAAAACAATTGTTATTTGTTGGTGATGGTGTTGTACCATTACAATTTGCCATTATAAAATAACCTCCTTATTTATGAAAGTTCTATTTCGATAATTTTTATCCTTATAGTGTATATTATGATAAAGTAATTACTTTGTTCATAAAAGTTATAGTACATTTATGCTTTTTAATGTAGAACAAGTATAATGTAAACTTAATATTAATATATATATTAGAAGAAATATTTCAGGAGGGTTTAAATGACTTTTATGAGAAAATTCAACACTATACTTCATAAATCCAATGACAAGATTTTCATGATAGATTCTGAAGATGGTATTAATCTTTCAAATTTTGATATGAACTTTAAATTATTATCATCTAGACAAATAGAAGGCGGCAGTTTCTCATTCATTGACTACTGGTTTGACTTAACTCCTGATGATAAAATATATGGAATCATTAATAATAAAAAAAATTCATTACTTTTTTATCGTATAACGGATAAATATATAATAAAAAATGTTTTACTGAAATATAATCCTGATAAAGTATTTGTAAAATTTGTTTATGCAAAACAAATTAATTTATTTACGCATATACTCTATTATGAAATAGATAAGTTGAACCCATACAATGTAAAATTAATACATCTTTATAAAAACAATTTGACTTGGAATAAATATGTCGTTGATTCATTTTCATATAATGTTCTTACAAACTTTTTAGTTACATATGATAACGACTTTTCACCTTATATATTTTATTACAAGCTTGTAAACGGATTTGAAGAATTATTTGTCTCAATTTTTGATACATCCTCATGTATATGGTCAGATCCACAAAAGTTAACTAATTCTAAAAAACCTAAAATCTATCTTTCAGCTATTAAGGATTCTAAAAACCATTATCATATAATATATTCTGAAAATAATTTTAATAAATATTATTGTACTTACATACATGGTTATTTTGATGATGGTGATTTTAAACAATTAAATAATTTTAAATTAAGTGACACAGTTGCATGTACATTTCCTAATGTAATTGAATATAATGATACTATATATGCCCATTGGGTTGAATATCATAATTTATATGTAAGTATCTCACCTGATGGTGGATATACATGGGATAAAGTATCTATTTCTGGAGCTTCTTCTGCCCTACCATTTACATGTTGTAATTATCATGATAACAATAACAAACATGGTACTTTTAATTATTTTACTTTGTATATGGTTGATGCTTCTGAAAAAATTCTTGGGTTAGATTAACTATTAATTTAAAATATTGCATTATATATAATATGCACTAAAGTGTTTTCTAGAAATCATAAAGGAGATAATTAAATTGGTAAATACAATTAAAATAAACTGCAGTGAAGCAGCATATGTTGATAAATATCATTCTTACGTTAATTTTTCAAAAAGTAGTAATTTAATAGCTGGGATCATTAATAACCGTAACCTTGGAGTAAATTTATATAAAACAATATTAAATTTCAAACTTTCTGATATAACTCCAGACTCAGTTAAAAGTGCTTATATATTCATCTTTGTAGAAAACATGAAATATTCTGGCAACACTCCAAGTAATATTGGAATATGCGGTAATTATGAACATATTGATATTCCAGTTCTTAATTGGACTTCTTTTCCTAACGAAGGTTCTACGGAAATATTGAATTTGAGTATGCCTAGAAATTCAACCGGCTCATATATAAAAATAAATGTAACATCCATACTCAAAGAACTTTCAAAATTTGATATAAACTACAACTTTATTTTTACTCCTACTTCAGTAAATTCAAGCATGATAATAAAATTAGGATCATGTAACTGTAGCAATCCTCCTTACTTAAAACTTGAATTATTTGAAGATGATCCTATATATAAACATACTGAAAGAGAAATTGATGATAATTTCTCTACTGAAGAAGATAATCTTGATTTAAACGAAAAAGATGAAATGCTTCCAGGTTCATCAGACATTATATTCCAAAATAATATATCTGATAATATTGATGCTCCTGAAAACAATTCTAAAAATTCATATGATATTGAATATTCTGACGACATAAAAAAAGAGGATATAAATTATAGAAATAAAGATATGTTAAATGTATATGATAAAGTTCTTGATATACCAACACTTTTTACTGAGGTATTAAATACCCTTGCATATCAATCAGAACTTCTTGACAATTTGAAAATTCCTGATAACAAAGAAGATTTTGACAATATGTTTTCAAATATTTCTGGTAAACTCAATAGTGTTAATGAAGAAATTTTAAATCTTTATAATGAACTCTCAACTAAATCTTCTTCAAAAGATATTGTTCTTACAAATACAATGATTGAAAAATTAAATCAAAAACTTGAATCACAAACTTCGATAATTAATTCTATAAAGGTAATAACATCTGATAATTCTTTAACTGAAGATATAGAAAAAACAAATGATCTTATTTTAACCTTATCTGATAATATAGAATCATTATATACGATTTTAAATGAAATAAAAGAAATATCATCTGCAAATTCAACATCTGAAGAAATAACTGCATTAAATTCAATTATGACACTACTAGTAAGCTCTCTTGAAATTCAAAACTCGGATATATCTTCTTTAAAAGAATTTATTGAAAACACATGTACTAAAACTGATGCATCTGATATAAATTCTTCCATAACTGAACTTAATACAATTTTCAGTAATCAAACATCTTTAATAAATAGCATAAATGAAACTTTAGGACGAACATGTTCAACTGATGATTTGAATTCTACTAATAATTTTATTTCTAATTTATCAGGAAATATTGATTCTTTATATGAAATAGCAAATTCCATAAAAGAAACTGCTTTAAATATTCCAACATGTGAAAATATCGATGATATAAATAAACTTATTTCTAATATTCAAAATACCATTAATGAACAAAACTCACAGCTTGAAGATATAAAATATAAATTTACTGGTATTATTTCAAAAAATGATATAGAAAATACAAATGCTTTAATTATTAATTTAAATAAATTGATAGATAACAATAATAGTAATGTTGATGAACTTAATAATACTGTTTCTATATTAAAATCTGATTTTATTAATCAAATGAAGGATAATTCATCACTTATTTCATCTTTAAAGGATATATGTTCCAAAAATATTGAAATAGGAAACCTTGAAGAACTTATAACTTCATCTATTACAAATTCATTTTTATCTCAAAATAGTATAATATCATCTATTAATGAAAACTTTTCAAAGCTATGCAATTCTGATGATGTTTCAGCTTTAAAAGAAAATTTGATTTATCTTCAAAATAATCTTGATAATAGTAGCGTAGAATTTAAATCCTATACTAAATTAAATGAATCATACTACAAGTCAATAACACAATCATTAGAAAAATTCGATGCTAAACTCTCAAGTTTTGAAGCTATAAATAAAAAGCTTGATTTATTTGAAAACAATTCTACACTTCTTTCTAATAACTTTTTAGATTTAAATAAAGAAGTTGAAAAATTAAAAAATGTTGTTATACCTGTTTCTCAAAACCTTGAATTATTACAATCTGATTTCAATGAACTTAAGGATACCATATTAACATCTTATTCTGCTAAAAATGATAATAGTGTTCCTCCAGATACTTCTGAGATTAATTCTATTAATGAAAGACTAAATATTATATGCGAAAACATTCAGAAGGTAATGGATGTAATATCAACAATAACCATAGAGCCATTAGATTAGCTATAAATTAAAAATAATAAACTCCACCATAAAGCACAATCTTTTATTGATTATATGCTTTATGGTGGAGTATTTTTTAGGATATTTTCCATATTCTAAGACTTATATTATCTACATTTATATCTGTTGTACCTGTATTTTGAAAACTTATATAGTTGTTTTTAAAAGGCTCAACTCTAACAAGAGTAGAAATATAAATAGTTCCATTATCCTTCCTATAAAACAACCCCTGATTTAAAGGATATTCATTTAATTTTAATTGTATGCCTATATAATCTTCAATTGAAGTATAACCAATAAAATTTGCATGACCTTCTAAAGTTATAAAATATACTCCTCCACTATTTAATTTTACAAAACATGTACCATTATTATAATCTATTACATATCTATTTCCAGACATCCTATTACCCAGTTCAATGTAATCTCCTTTTGGAACTGTCTGACAGTCAAATTCCATAGAATAAAAAGTTGCACAGTCTGAATCTGAGCCCTTTGGACCAGTAATGCCTTGCATACCTCTAGATTCTAAATTATCTGCTATTGGAATATTGAAATTTTCAATATTACTATTAATAATCTCGTTTGATATACCAGTTTTAGTTATATGCGGATTAACAAGTACCTTTTCAATAAAGATCATATTATTTGGTATATTACTAACAATTAAATAATAATTTCCTGATGGAATATCTTTTAAAATGTATGTTCCGTCAGCTCCTGTTATTGTAGTGTATTCAGTAGATTGTCCATCTTCAGTATATAATTTTATTACCACTTTATCTACACCGTAAAACTCCATTTTCGGTAGTATAAGAATATCCTTGAAGGATAAAATCATTATTTAGTTTAAGCTGAAGTGCAATATAATCTTTCTCATTTGGAGTTTCTAAAAATTCTCCATAACAGGAGTAATCAATCATAAATGTTCCTTCTCCATTTAAAATTACATAATTACTATTATTCTCATAAGAACTAAACTCACCATTATTAACTGCACTACATCCTAAATTAACGGTACATCCTCTTTTAACTTCCTGATTATCTAGATAAATACTATTTAGGTTATTGTACGTATAACAACATCCTGAAGGTCCTGGAAGCCCTGGTGGCCCTATTAGTCCATCATTAAATGCTATTGGTGCATCAACAGTATCAACAAATGTTCCTGACGGAACATCTATAAGCTTTGGAGTAACTCCTGTGTTTGTTACATATCCTTTCGCAGTAACAAATAAATAATCCTGAGGTATATTTGAAAAAACAGCATAGTATTTTTGTGGTATTACCTTATATATTAAATACTTTCCATTAGAATCTGTAATTGCAGAATAATCTGTTCTTATTCCATTTTCATCATATAAAGTTACAACAACACCAGCCTGACCCTTTTCTCCTGGGTCATACACACCATTTTTATTTGAATCAATCCATACAAAATCACCTAAAGTTACAGTGTCTTTTCCAGGAAGCTTTACTTGTATTCCAACTTTTTCAGGTTCAACAGGAAGAAGTTTTGCATATTTTCCATCTTCGTCTGTAAAAGTTCCCCTTAAAGCAAATGAATTCCAACCTTTAAGTCCTTCATTTACACCTAACGGTACTACACAGTCAACATATATATTTAGTGTCTGTCCAGGCCTTATTATTGTTCCACCTGTTGTTATTATTTTAAAAGATTTTGCATTGGTAATTGGTGATGGTGGTGTTTTTGTCCAATCATTATCTCCTGGTATTGTACCTCCACTTTCACTAAATCTTTCTGGATTGTAACTTTCAGAGTACCATATTTCTATTGTAGGTGAAGGATCTCCTTGATATGGAGGAGTAAGTTCAGCTACAATATTCTGACCAAGATATACAGGAAATTCTGATCCACGGCTAGTAGTATTTAGTATTACTCCTGTATCTCCAATATGAGATAATATATCAACCATTTCAATATTTCTATAATTTGTATTACTTATATTTATAAATGAAAGTTTATATAATGCTGGACCTCCATTATAAGTATTTCCAACATCTGGCCATTGAGTGTAATTTGTATCAAGTGCTCCCTTTACTTTTTTATCAGATGCATATTTAGTATTTAATGTTGTCCAAACCCACTGATTAGAAAAATATTCTGCATATGAAACAGATACATTGCCTATATACTCAACTTCTATAGGAAGCAAATCAACTATTATAGGATTTACTATTGGTGATGCCCATGCATTTATAAATCCCTCATAGTTTATTGTATCTGTTGGAATTACACTTCCACTTGGATGATTATATTTTGAACCATTAATTTCTGCAACGCCATCTAAATAAGTTGTAAAATCAGTCTGTGCTGGTGAAATTTGATCAGCATAATAATTAACAACATTAACTGCAGTATCCGTAGGTTCTGCAGTTGGATCAACTACTCCATTTAAACGAGGTGCGTCACTTTGAGTAAAATCTATATCGGCATCTGGAAATTCCCATTTAAGTCTTGTAGCCTTATTAGGTGTTGTTGGAAGATTATAATATGTCCAATAAGGATTATATCCATATGGAAATCCTACTCCTATTTCTGTCCATGAAGGATTTACTACACTATAATCATCTGTTGTATAGAATAAGTGAAATGTTTTAGCTGGAAATGTTCCTAATCCTCTTATAGAAAAGTTTCCTGGAAAGACCTTTTCTATTGTAACATTGGCTGGAATTGTGTCTATAACAACAAGATTTGTAAGGGCATTACCATTGTTTTGAATATATATTTCATAGCTTATTAAAGCTCCAGCATAACTATGGTTAGGGCCATACTTGCTTACTCCTGTCATTGGAAGAAGAGATGTAACTTTAGATGTCTGATTTGAATAATCAAGTACATTTCCTTCAGAATCAATAAGCTTAACATTATTAGTAAGATCAGTATTTAAAGCTACATTTTTATCTATATTTACTTTAATTATTAATAATAAATTATTACCTGTATACTGAGTGATACTCCAAGTAATGCCTGTATCTCCTGGATCTTTTACATAAGTTGGTGGGTTGGGATTTAAAATACCTCCACCTTGATTCATTACAACAGGTACAAATAGTGGATCTAAAGTCATACCAGCTGGAAGAGTATCCTTAATTGTAAAATTATTAAGTGCTGCTCCTCTATCACCTAAATTTTTTAAAAATATAGAATAGTATGCATACCCTCCTGGAGTTGGATTATTATTTACTGGAGAAGTCATTAATTTATCTATATCCCACTTAGCTTTAATGCTTAATGTTACAGTTGGGGCAATTGCAGTAAATGATGGTGTATCTGATCCTGCTAAATATAACTGAGCATTATTAGTACAAGTACTTCCATTTAATGTTCCATCTTTAAATTTGCATATTAAGTCTATTTCATAAGCAATACCTGTATCAGTTACCGGTGGAAAGTTAAAAGTAATAACCTTGTTTAAGCCTACTGTTTGTACTGAATAAGTTATCACTGGATCTACTGCAGAAAAATCTAGTTCAATATAGGATGGAACTGTATCTACAAGAACAGCAGGATTAATTTCTGGAAGTGTAAGTCCATTAAAACTAGCCTGAATGGTATAGGTAAAAGAAGTATCATAATTAACCGTTGTTTTATCAACATGTTTTAATAAAAATGCCATTTTTTCTCCTATTAATTTTAAGTATTTACCAAATTATATATAATTTGAATATCTTTTTATAGAATGTAATCATTCTTTTTATTGACACATCTACTGTACATATATACAAAAATATTATTTAAACAATAAACTAATTTATCTGTCTTATTTATTTAAATAAAAATGTGCTAAAGCATAATAAGTATACTCTAGCACATTTCTTGTTATTTTTAAGAATATTTAAATTTGAAATAAGATTAATTAATTGGGGTAAATTAAAAATTTAAAGTTATTAATAAATTTTTTAAATTAGTTATTTTCTATTATCTCTATTATTTTTGATTTACATCTTCCACCGTTGCAACATCCTGATCCAGCAGTAGTCGCTTCTTTAACTTCCTCAAAAGTTTTTGCACCATCTTTAACTGCTTTTACAATTTCTTCTTCAGAAACTTTTTTACATAAACAAATATTTCCCATACCGTTTCTCCTTTTACAATTATAATTTTTCTTAACATATACGTTATAAAATTTAATATTAAATAATATTTTTATTCTTCTATTGAAATAGCTGCAACTGGACAGCTATCACAAGCTTCTCTTACATTTTCTTCATTATCTGCACTTACTTCACCTGCAACTGCAACTCCAGTATCGGTAGTAAATACCTCTGAGCATATTCCTTCACATAATCCACAACATATACATGTATTTTCATCCACAAATGCTTTCATTATTAGTTCCTCCTAGACACACTTTCTTAGTTTCTTATTAAGATAATTTATATAATTATTATAATTACATAAATCTATAATTAAGCAGCTGAGAGAATTATTATTACTCAGAACTTGAGAGATTATAACTTTATACCTTGCAATTAGTTTGATTCAACATATAAATCATATCTGAGTTAATAATAATTACCCAGCTCTTATAATCATTATTAATCAATAACGATTATTTGTCAATACTTTTTTAGTTTTATTCAATTATATTTTTATAAATTTAATTTCATAAAAAAATCGTAACTAAAGAGAATTTTTTTACTCATTAATTACGATTTAGAGCCGTTGAAAGAAAAATGTAATGCAACAACTTTTTTATTCTATTATAATCTCTAACAATCTTGTAAGTTCTAGTCCTTGAATTGCTGTAACTTTCGCACCTTTTATATCTTTTAATCCAACGCTTATTCCTGCAATTTCACAGGTTGTAAGATCAACATTTTTTAAACTTGTATTATAAAATACTCCATTTAGTAAATTTGTATTATCAAACATTATTTTATTAATACTTACTTCTTGAAAAACTCCTTCTTCAAAATTGCACCTATTTATGTGTACCTTATTTAATTTTGAAAAAGAAAAATTCGAATATTTACCAAGGCAATCTTTAAGTAATACATCCTTCATCATACATTCATCGAATTTTGCACCCAAGAGCTTACAGTTTATAAATTCTACTCTTTCTATGCTTCCATTCCCAAAATCAATATTTGATAAATCGCAGTTTTCAAATACAGTATCAATAATATCTATATTTTTAAAAATACAATTATCAAATACCACATTTCTAAAAATGCAAGAATCAATATTCATGCCTTTTTCTTCTTTACCTTCTATAATTTCACTATCAACTATTTTATTCATTATTTTATCACTTAGTACTATTTCATCATAAAAATCTTCTATATCTTCAAAATCATCTACAAATTTTGGTTTATTTATTTTTAAACTTTTGTTCATTTAAAGCTTCCCCATTTCTTAAATAATTTTATTAATTATACAATATCACATAATTATTATAGTAACATTAATTTTATAATTCTGCACTATATGAATATATATTGCAATTGATAAAAAAATTGCTACAAAAAAATCATTTATTTTAAAATAATCAAGATTACAACATATTTTTCTATAACATTTCTATTGATATGAATTATTCCCATGTACAATATATGGATTCACGTGAACCATACAATGTTTTATTTCTTTATCTTCTTCTATATACTGATGAACTTTCATCGCAATACTATGGCCCTCTTCAACTGACATTTCAGAATCAACTGAAATATCTACATCAACATATAATTTACTTGCATACTGACGTGTTTTAAGATTATCAATCTTTATAACCCCCTTAGTATTAATTATCTTTCGTCTTATTGTCTTTACCTTTTCATCACTTGCTGATGCATCTATAAGCTGATTTACACTCTGCTTGCATATATCATAAGATATTTTTATTATGATTATACAAATTACTATTGCAACTAATGGATCTAAAACCGGAAACCCCATTCGTGCTCCTATAATTCCTATTAAAGCGCCTATTGATGATAATGAATCTGATCTGTGATGCCACGCATCTGCTTTTAAAGATGTACTGTTAATTTTCTTAGCATATATTAGTGTATAATAATACATGGCTTCTTTAGATAAAATTGAAATTATAGCAGCCACTACAGCAAGAACTCCTGGTACTCTATAATTTTTATTAATTATGTTCTCAATTCCTGAATATCCAATTCCAAGTGCTACTATAAATAGTACAATTGATAAAAATAAAGCTGTTATGCTTTCAATTCTTTCATGCCCATAAGGATGCTCTTTATCAGCTTTTTTGCTAGAAAGTTTTAACCCTATTATTACACCTATGGTTGTGAATACATCTGAAAGTGAATGAATACCGTCTGCAATCATTGCTGCGCTAGTTGCTACTATTCCACAAAATACTTTAATTATAGAAAGAACTAAATTTCCTATGATGGTATTTATACTTACCCTTACTCCAATTTTTAATCTATTATCTTCCAATTTTTTGTGCCCCCTATATTCTCAATTGAGTTTATCTTATTAAAATTAATATATTCATTAATCTATATATTTGTGAAATATTTTTAGTAAGAATAAAAAATATAACTCCTATACTCTGTTTATATTGAGTGTATTTTTTTGTTTTAAGATTATACTTGTAAAATTATATATGAATAATAACCCGCTCATTATCAACTGATAATATAATTCAATATTATTGTGACATAAATATAAATAAAGCATAACATTTCTGCTATGCTTTATTTATATTTACTATTTATTATTGTAACTGAATAGACTCAATTAATATACCGCCACTTAAAGTCTTGTTAAAGAGAAAAGATACTTCGTCTATGTTACTTAAATCTATCCTTTAGTGGTATTCTCACTTCTCCCAATGGAATTTTTGTGGTCCAATCATCGAAAAAGAATGATAAGAGTTTACTTACCATCTGATTATAGTACTTCTATAAATAAGCGCTATAAAGTTATATACATGCATGATGGACATAATTTATTCTATAAGGAAACTTCAGCTTTTGGTGGGATATGGGATATACAATCTGCCATGAGTAAATGGGAATCTGAAGGAAGAGATGGTATCATAGTCGTTGGGATAGACTGCAATCAAAATGGTGGAAGATTTGATGAATATTCTCCATGGATTAATGAAAATCTTACTGAAATAATACCTACGAGAAATATCAGTACTGCGGGTGGTGAAGGTGAACTTTATATAGATTTTATAGTAAAATTCCTAAAGCCTTATATTGATAAAAAATATAGAACATTGCCTGATAGAAATAATACATTTATAGCTGGCTCATCTATGGGTGCATTTATATCTTTATATGCAGGATATAAATACAATGATGTTTTCTCTGGTATAGGCGCATTTTCTACGGCTGCCTGGTTTAAAAAAGATAGTCTTATAGAATTTTTAAAGGAAAACTTTAAGAAAGGCACTAAAGTTTATTTAGATATTGGAACAAAAGAAACATCTGATGATAATAACAAAGATTTTAACAATATTTATCTTAACGATACTAAGGAAATTGCAAACTTGTTTCTGAATTTAGGACAAGATAAAAAAGATTTATTTTTATTTATAGATGAAGGTGCAAATCATTCAGAAGAATCTTGGAAGAGAAGATTTCCTATGTTCTTGGACTATATGTTTCAATAAATAAACTTAAGTTAAAATGAAATCAAAGTAATATTTATGAAAAGCCTCTTAAATCTTCAAAGTTATATATATAAGAATATAAAATTAAAACCTGACTTAATGCACAATAAGTGTTCAGTCAGGTTTTATATAAACTTTATCTAAAGTTATATTCTGTAACTATGCTTTCTCTTCCTGTTCTTTTATCATTATAATATTCGTAAAAAGATAGTCCTAAGAAACTTCCTGTAATATTATAAATATTCTGAAATCCTAAATTCCCAAGTGCTTTTGCTGCATTATAGCTTCTCTGCCCTGTTCTACAATGTAAGTATACTGGAATATCTTTTGGTATCTCACTTATTCTGTCTCTTAGTTCACTTAAAGGGATATTCACTGCATTTATAATATGTCCATTGTCATATTCATTCTTTTCACGTACATCAATTATATATGCGTTATTTTCAACAAGTTCACGTACTTTATCAACATTTACCTGTCTAAAGTCACCATTTAATAAATTACATGAAACATATCCAGCATAATTCACAACATCCTTAGCAGTTGAAAATGGCGGTGCATAGCATAGTTCTAAATCTTTTAAATCTTCAACATTTCCACCAAATTTTATAGCTGTAGCAATTATATCAATTCTCTTTGTAACATCACCTTTTCCAATGGCTTGTGCACCTAAAATTTTACCTGTTGGTACTTCATAAAGCATCTTAAAGTGTATTGGTGATGAGCCAGGCATTATTCCAACCTTATCACTAAGTATTAATCTTACAACATCATATTGTATATTCATATTCAAAGCTTTTATAAGACTTTCATTTAATCCAGTTGATGCTCCATTATAATCAAAAACCTTTATTGCAGATGAGCCTATGTATCCTCTATTGAAAGTACTCTTATTATTAATGTGATCCGCAACATTTCTTGCCTGCTTCTGGGCTGGACCTGCAAGTGATAACTTTGTATAAGAATGAGTAAGGGAATTATATACTTCTATGGCATCACCAACAGCATATATATCTTCATCATTTGTTTTATAATTACTATCTACTTTTATTGCTCTTGTTTCACCTAGCTCAATATCTGAATCTTCTGCAAGTTTTGTTTCTGGTGCTACACCTATTGCCATTATTACTGCTTGTGCTCTAACTTTTCTTCCAGATGATAAAACAACCGTATCTTTTTCAAATTTTTCAACCTTGTCTTCTACTATTAAATCTATTCCTTTATCATAAATCTCTTTATGAAGTATCTGTACCATATCATAATCAAAAGGTCTTAATATCTGATTTCCAGCTTCTACAAGTGATACATTATAACCACCATCTTGTAAATTTTCTGCCGCTTCTACTCCAATAAATCCACCACCGATAACTGCTACATCTTTAATATTATTATTTTTTAAATACTGGTTGATTTTATCTATATCAACAACATTTCTTATGGTAAACAAGCTAACTTCATCACTTCCTTCAAATTTAGGAACTATAGGATGAGCACCTGGTGATAATATTAACTTATCATAACTTTCTTTGTATATTTCATCACTATCAGTCTTTCTTACTTCTACAGTCTTATTTTTTCTATCTATTGAAATTACTTCACTATTTGTTCTTGCATCAATGTTAAACTGTTTCTTAAATTTTTCAGGACTCATAAGTACTAGTCTGTCAGGTGTCTTAATTACACCACTTAAATGGTATGGCAGTGCACAGTTTGAAAATGATACATGAGGACCCTTTTCAAACATTATAATTTCATCTTCTTCGCTGTTTCTTCTAAGTCTTGCAGCTGCTGATGCTCCTCCTGCGACTCCACCTATTATAAGTATTTTCTTCTTCATAATTATTCCTCCCATTTTCTAATGATAGTGTAAAATTATTTACACTACGATTTTAATTTTTTATTCATATATCAAGGGTTCCGAACGTTTTTTTGTATAATTTAATTTATATCTAATCTTAATCTATATGTTGCGCTATTAACTTTACAATTATTTTCTTTGTGAACCTGCGTATGATCCAACTCCGCCTGATACATCTATAACATCATACCCTTGCTTTTTAAGGAATGAACAAGCTCTTGCACTTCTCCCACCAGACTGGCAGATAATATAATATTCTTTATTCTTATTTAAATATTTTTCAGGATTATCTAAAAGATTTCCCATTGGAATATTCTTTGCCGATTTAATGCTTCCACCTTTATATTCATAATTCTCCCTTATATCAATAAGTTCAATCTTTCCAAGTAAATTATCAATATCATTTACATTAATCACTTTTCCTATATCTCTTTTAAAAAGTCCAAACATTTTTTGTTCCTCCTTGTTTTCTCTCTAAATTTCACAATATTATAGTTGGTTTAAATTTTCTTTTTATACTAGAAAATCTTAAAATCAAATTTGTCTATGTATTAATTATATTTAATATTAAATAGTTCTTCTGTAACTTAGTCACATTAAATTATTAATACTTAATATAATAAAATATCTCGCTTATTGATTGCATTAAAAAAGGGGCTGTATCAAATTGAAATTTTTTAAATTCAATTTGATACAGCCTATTC